>Ga0123355_10000105_pt1 | contig 92597 bp, 100 predicted proteins | sample TergutEmb28metaG_3_FD_89872 | JGI IMG/M metagenome (GOLD analysis project Ga0123355, IMG submission 89872) | Embiratermes neotenicus P1 segment gut microbial communities from Petit-Saut dam, French Guiana - Emb289 P1 | ecosystem: Host-associated > Arthropoda: Insects > Digestive system > Gut ... | reverse complement strand
GCTCCGCCGCCCATAGAATCTTGCGATCTTCATCGGGAAACGGCAACTTTTGGCTCTGCTCCTTCCGCACCAGCTCAATCGAACGAATAAAAGAAAACGGCAACTCCAATGCCGACGCCAAGTCCTCCAGCATCCTAGCCTGCCTCTCTCCCTCCATACCACTATCATAGCACACTCACTCCACCCTATCATAACCCTTAACTTTACTTCACGGCAACCTTCAAGTAGGTATAGGGTGCTTGCAAAACTCAAAAACACCTGTATTATATGATTAATGGGGGACCTATTAACCATCAAAGAATTCTCCAAAATGTCTGGAGTCGAGAGCTCGACTTTGCGCTACTGGGACGAAATCGACCTCTATTCACCTAGCCAACGCGACAAATACAACAACTACCGTTTCTACACCCCAGACCAAGTCATCACTGTCAACTTCATCAAAGTCATGAGTAGCCTCGGTGTACCAATTAAGACCATTCGGGAGCTTGTTAAGTCACGCTCACCTGACAAAATCATCCAGCTCATCAGCAAGCAAGAAAAACTACTAGACCAGCAGATGAGTCGCCTACGCGAATCTTATTCCATCATACACACTAGACGCGATCTCATTGAGCTAGGCAATCACGCCACCAACCACGACGATATTGCAGTAGTCGAAGAAGAGGCTATGTCCTACGCCCTTGGCCCGCGTAACGAATTCACCCCAGGCGAATCCTTCTACACCCCATTTGCCACCTTCTGTAATAAAGCTAAGGACTTCCACATCAATCTCAGCTTCCCAGTCGCCGGTATTCATGACGACTGGGGTACCTTCATGCAGGCAACTGGCGAACCAAGCCACTTTATCTCCCTCGACCCGTTCGGCAATCAGACACGAGAAGCTGGACGCTTCTTAGTCGGCTTCCATAAAGACTACTATGGCCAACTAGGCGACCTTCCTGAGCGCATGGCAAAGTACGCCAAAGAAAACTCCCTCCAGATCATCGGTCCAGTCTTCGTCAGATACCTCCACGACGAAATCTGCATTCAAGACCCTAAGCAATATCTTTCTCAAGTTTGCGTCTCTGTCAAAAAGTAGATCTTTATTGCGTCTCTATTGCTTTTTCTTGACAAGCATAAGCAACTATTGACTTTCAAGCATAAGTGTGATATAATGGAGCTGTAAGGTTGAGGTAGGACAACCCGCCCCACCCTTAAGATAACATTAGTAACACAATTTCTAGGTAATTTTTAACCCAGCCCAATCGCTGCGGTGGTCGAGCCAAGCTCCCATCGCTATAAACCTCAGGAGGTTGATACTATGAAAAAGCTAACCACCAGGAACATGAGCAACGAGAGGTTCTTAACTCTTATTATCATCAGCTGCGTTCTTCTCTTCATAGTCATGTACGGTGCCATACAGCTCTTTACGCCGACAGCAGAAACAGCTACAGAAGCAACACCGCCTACTGGAATAAGCCTATCAGTAGCGATGCCCGAACCACCCCCTACACTCACACCAGAAGAAATGATGCCCGGGTACACCCCCTCACCTTCACCGGGAGGGCACCCCGCCAACACCGGCAAATGTAATGGAGGATGGGAGATGCTTTCCGCGACCTTTGAGCCTGAAGCCATAGAGTATTTTAGGTTTCACTGCCTTGCCACTACTGGCGAAAGCTCAGATCAATACGCCATATTTGCAACCCGCTTCGAGACTATGCAACAACGAGTAGGGTGGACAAGCATTATCAATCTGTATATTGACAGCGAGCTGCTCGCGCTACTTGATTTCGAGCTCGCCGAGCTACAAAAAGGTACTGTCATAAGGGTTAAGCATGAGGCGGGCGCCCCAAGCCATAACAATCTCATCCGACAAGCAATCAGCGTTGAGGTAGTGGAGGTTGCCGACGTTGTTATCACAACAACCGATGGCGACATCACCTTCCGTGGCACTCAAAGCTGGGATCAGTTCGGAGAGATTATATCAATCCAGGCCCCAACGAATAGCAACCCCGGAATCCTCACCATAGAGCCAGTCGGTCATGCTGGACTTAGGCTGCCTATTGGCAACGAATGGCTATACGAAATACTCATCACGACCGACCTCTTTGACGAGACCAACTTAAGTGTGGGCGACATAGTCCACACCGAGCTCTTGCTGGATCGCAACTGTGACCACCCCCGCTATCTATTGCCTTTCCTTGCTGTGGATATCAACCACATCGAGGAGTGCGGAATCCCCATCTGGGGAGCGTAAAAAATAATTGTGTTCACCTTGCAAAAGGCCAAAGCCCCCAAGTTAATGGGGGCTTTACTCTTGTTCTTGGTACAACAATATCTTTGGAAGCCACTAAGATCTCTACTGCGTAAAGGTGATCGTCTGCAATAATCGCTCGAAGTCCTCACGGAATAGACCTGAGTCAGTCCGCACAATCGCAGTCCTATCACGAATACGGAAGATCACCTCTGACCCCCCCGCTACCCCGTGCACCATATTACCATCAAAACGCGTGCCATTGATTGTAAACTGACTCGGCAGGCCTTGATTCACAACACGCGAGAATGAAGACATCACCAGCTGACCACCCTGTACCTGCCCTTGTCGCTGCTGAATCACAGCATCATACTGCTGAGTCAAAATAGTAAATCTTAGAGCATAAACTGGGTTCGCCGTATGTACAACCCGCCTCGGATGAAAGATCGCCTCAAAATTGCCACCGTGCAATGCCGGGCTTGGCACCCAAACTGCCCAATGACAAGGATGGAAAAAGCCAAAACGACCATAGTCGTCTGGCCCAACAAAGCTATGCCCACGACCACCATCATTACAGTAAGCCTCTCGCTCCGACCACTCCGCATCTGCCTCTGCTCGCTCAGTACGACGGATTTCCGTCTCACGCGCTAAGACTTGAGCGTCAATGCTTGCCTGTACGCTATTTAGCTCGCCCCTTGTCCGTGTCGCATTCGAAGTTGTCGCAATCAAACCAGCCACTAAGAGCACGATCAGCACGATAAAGATTAACTTACCGCCTTCCATTAACTTTGGTATCATAATATTATTTTACTCCTCTTCCAATCTTTTTGCAACATTCGTATCAATCTTGGTTATCTTATTCTTCAAGCTTTTTAGCAGCCCCTCAATCTCGGAAGCCAGCTTCGTCGCCTCCGCGTACTTATCCACCGCCTCCTCCAGTGAAAAGTCGTCGCCATCGAACCAAGCCATTAACTGGTTTAGTTTCTTGGTCTTCTCGGCAATACTTTCTCGTTCTTTGTTCATCTTGGCTTAACTTCGTCAATCCTTGTGCTTATTATATGTTGTTTTGTGGTGATTTTCAAGCTCTCGCCTTCTCTCACCCTACCTGACAAAATCGCATAACCACGCGCCAACACCTTCTCTGGGTCTAATTCCGCGAGCAGAGCCTGCACCCCCAGCAACCCACGCGAAACCTCATCTATATTTTGCTCCAACACCTGTCGTATCCGCTCTGGCACCTCTCGCACTGATCTCTCCATTCGATACCCCATAGCCACAACCAGCGCCTGCACATACTCTATCTGCTCTCGCTTATCTCTTGGTGTTAACACTTGCGCCGCATGAGTCGGCGTGCTGGCCCGTACGTCTGTCACTAGGTCTACAATACTCTCATCTATCTCATGTCCAACCCCCACCAATACAGGTAGCCGTGATGCTCGGACCGCCCGCGCCAACTCTTCGTCGTTAAACGCCGCTAGATCATCTTTGCTGCCACCCCCTCGTACAATCACGACCACATCCGCATCCGCTCGCTCGTTAAAGACCTTTAGCGCCTGAATGATCTCCTCTGGTGCCTTTAACCCTTGCACCGAAGTATTTATCACTTCAACCTCTAGTCCACCCGCACGTTCTCCCAGGATCTTCACGAAATCTTTATACCCCGCCGACTCCACGCTTGAAATCACTGCAATCCTACTAATTACATCGGGCAAAGGACGCTTCAACTCCTGTCGAAATAGACCTTCTTTCTCTAGCTTCCTCTTCAATATCTCTAGCGCCTTCTTGATACTGCCCTCGCCTACTGGTTGATATTTCGCCACATTCAAGCTAAGTCGACCGTTCGCTTCCCTCATCTTTGGTTGCGCCATCACTTTAATCTTCATGCCATCCTCTAGCGGTGCCACCATCTTAAACGCCATCATGAAGCATTCGATCATCGCCTCGTCATCTTTTAGTTTAAAAAACACAAAATCTCGCCACACCTTACACTCTGCCACTTCGCCTACCACAACCACTGCTGGATACGCTAATTCTAGCGTGTGATTGAGCGACGCCACGAAGTTCGTCACCGACAGTTCTGGTGGCGCACCGATCAGCTTCTCACTCATCTCGTCAGTCATGCAGCTTAACCCCCTTGCCATCAATAATCCCGTCACCTCCTGTAGTTAAGGCGTGCTGGTAGAACGACCAGCCTAGCACTATTGTCCCAAGCAACATCGTAATCCTCGCAATCAGCGTCGCGGCCAAAGCTGGCGCTAGGGGTACGCCAATTATCGCAAAGAAGCTCGTCATCGTCGCCTCATAGAAGCCCGCTCCACCTGCCGGCGTCTGGAGTAGAGTCCCAACTACACTCGCTAGGATCTGCGCAATCAAAACCGCGCCAAAGTCCACATAGACCCCGAGCGCTAAGAACGCCACGAAAAATGTCGCCGTGTCAAATATCACATAAAATATCGCCCACGTCAACGGCTTGATTAGCGAGCGCTTATTCTGTAATAACTGCAAGAAATCCTGATGCAGGTCCAAGAAGAACACGTCCACCTGCTTCGCAGTCACAATTCGCTTCCTCTGACCAAAAGTTAGTGTCTTAGTTAGAGTATTCGCTACCCGGTGGGTTTTCCTACTAAACCACTCCACACGCTTTCGACTCTTCAGTATCCACGCGAGGAAAACAATTATTATCGCTGCCACCAAGCTTAAGCCTAGCCCCAGCAATACTGGCAGCCAGCCCGAACCATTCATGATCAGTCGCACACTCGCGATAAAGATTAGTATGATACTACCGATCAAGATTACTAGGTACCGCACTAATTGCGCCAACGCCGCTGGCCCCGCTTTTAAGCCCCACGACTTCAGCCGCCACGCCATATATCCTACTCCAGCTACGCCACCCGCTGGAATAATATTTTTCACAAAGTTTAGCTCCAACGCCAACCTCATCCGTCTTAAGACCGAGATGTCACCAATCAGTCCCTTTGAGCTGAGATAGGAGAAATAAATCTGCCCCGCAGACAAATACATCAATGCCTGCAGTGGCACCAGTAGCATAAGAAGCTCAATATTCGCCTCCGTCGACAACCAGAAGGCATCTCGGATGTCATAACGCGCCACATAGACCACCACCCCAATCAAAATAATCGTCAGGACACTCAGAGTCAGCCGCACGCGGCCCTGCTTACCTCGTTTCATACCATCTCAGTATATCACAAGCGCTTCACCCGCGCCTACATAGCTACACAACGCACAGCCATGCCAGTCTGCTTGTTGTAGCTATTGCTCAAAGAAACCCTTGAGTTAGAGAAGAACAAATCCCTAGCCGATGAGTTGCCAGTCGTAGAACTCCAATAGGCACCCCATGACCCTACACTCGTAAACTCACCAACGCTAGCTCGCCAGTAGCCACCACGCATACCCAGCCAATATGTCATTAACCCAGCAGAAGTGTCGGTCGCGCCATTATTGACAGCGTTATTAAGCTGAGTTAATTCACCAGTGCCCGACTCACCAGTTGGCAGTCGCCAGCCAGCTGGACAGATCGAGATATTAGGATTATGTGCTGGGGTAGACGTACCGAGGCAGGCGGCTGTATCTTGCTGATTACCCATAGCAGCACACCAGTTGTATAGGTAGCCAAACTGCCGTGTCGCATTACTTGATCCGCCATCTGTTGCTACGCTCGGCTCCTCTGGGTAGGCAGTCGGGTTAGCTCCTGGCGGCCTGCTAAACTGAGGCTGTATGAAGCTACCATGGTCCGCTAAGACTAACCAATCCACAGCATCCCCAAAGGTATTATCTCCACCCCCGCCATAGGCAAGGTTCGTCAGCATCCAGCAGTTACCGTCTGCCATCATCTGCACCCAGTATGTGCGGCCGTCACGATTATCTACCGCCATTCTGCGCTCAGTTGGACAGTTTGCGTTCGTAATCTCCTGCATCACCAGAACTGGTGGTGGTGGCGCCTGATTTATTGATGCTGAAATCACAATCTCACCGCTGTAAGCACCTGCTACTATCGCATTGCTTGCCGCAACTGCAAAGAATATATTATAGGTATTTGGCGAGCTATTGACGTTATCTGTAGTCGAAAATGCAGTAGGTACCCTCGGGACATTAGCAAATCGTGAAGTCCTACTCACAGACTCACTATACGTAGTATCAAACCCGAAGCTAAAGCCACTGATTTGACCATTCGGTATCGCAAAGCCCCACACCCCACCCGTCTCGTATGGCGCCAGAGCTCTAGGAGCCAGCATCGTGCCGCCCGATGGCGTGATGTAGTGATAGTAGTCCATCGTCAGATTGCCATCATCCGGACCATTTATGTGAACAGTATAGCCATCTTCGGCATCAGTCGACACAGCCACCGACATACAGGCAGCGGCAATACCGCCCAACATCAAACTTATCCCTAAGTTGCCATTAGCAACATCAAAATTACTACATGCCGCAGTATTTAAGATAGTAACAGATATAGAATTACCACCTCTAGCAGTCGGTGCCTGGGTTGCATCCATAGCGCGGACTGGACCCGCCACACTATTAGAAATAACCCCTATCATAAGCAAGAATCCCGACACAAGAAACACCGCATAGGCCACACGACGAACTTCTTTTAGAACAGAAAAGCTTACCTCATGTAAGCCTATACTAAAGTTGCTACGTGATCGCATCTACGCCCTCGCTATGAATACTCTATTATTTTAGCTGAAGCGTCTTCAGAAATCAAGCCCCCCCCAAGCCTCTACTCCCCCACACTCCCCATTACCTTCCTTAAGTACTAATACTTATATCATACTCTAGGTAAGCTGGAAGATTCTTTGACTTTTTATCCTAATTAGTAACAACAGTATAAACAACAGTAATCCTGTAGAGCCCTGAGGGCTGAGTCGGACCTATTAGTGCGCCAAAGTTGACAGTTATCTGCTCGCCAAGTGGCGTATAGTTAGGAGAGTTAGAGTCTACGATGACCGCTGGGGTCGCCAGTGGCGGCATGGCTGACCAAATATTAGTATTTGCTGCCGGATTAGAGTCAAGAGTGAACCCCCAGGTCGCAGCAGTAAGCGAACCAGTGGCTGGCCAGACACTTGCGACAGTCGGTATGCTAGCTGGCAATACTGTATGAGCGAGACTAGTGCTTTCGTTGCTGGATGACAAGTATACCCTGAAACCATTCTGGTTATTTGTCCTAACACTGATACTGCTACTCCCCCACCCAAACCCGCCTTCAGCACCAGGGGTTATATTGATATCAGTATCGTCCTCCACCGTAATACTGATAAAAGGCGTTTCTGCTATATATGTATAACCATTAGTAATGGTCATAGTGATATCGTTCACGTTAATCACCACATCAACTTGCCCCGCGGCATGAGGCGACGTCACGCATGAAATACTGGTGGCATCTATAACTTCTACATCGACACAGGGTGCCGTGCCGAGCCTGACTGAGACAGTATGCTCTGTTATGTTCTCAAAACTAGCGAGACGCACTGGCACATTACTACCTGCCGCACTACCCGTGCCAAGCTGCCCACTCCAGTTAGCCCCCCAGGAGTAAACACTACCCTGAGAATCAATGGCAATAGTATGAAAGTTACCAATCACAACCTGCCTAACCTGCCTGCCTGCAAAAGCTCCTGTCATAGTCGTCGGAGTCGGCACCAAGCTATCCGTACTACTACCATTACCAAACTGACCAACAGCGTTATTGCCCCAAGCATACAAACTACCATCATTCATCATTGTGAAACTGCGATTTACTGCCGCTGCAATCATGCGCGGCACTCTGCCCTGCGCCCAAGTCGCACTCACCGCTACAGGTACATCACTACTACTCAGCGAGTTATTGCCAAGCTGCCCTGCATCATTACTGCCCCAGCCGAAGATATTGCCGTCACTACCTAGTGCTATCGAATGCGTAGTCCCTGTCGCGATCATGACGATGTCACTGCCCGCCATTACGCCAGAATTCACAGCTGCAATCGGCAAATTGCTATTGTTGCCTATATTTCCCGCCCCTAGCTGACCAGCAGCATTCCAGCCCCAGGCAAATACATTACCATCACTATCTAGCGCCAGAGAGTGCGAGCCACCAGCCGCCACCTGGACAATTTCTCGCCCGGGCAAAGCCCCAAACACTGATATAGAAACAGGGGTAGTGTTCGTTACAGCTGCGCCCGCACCAAGCCCCAGCTGCCCTGCGTTATTGAAGCCCCAGCCAAAAACACTCCCTTCATCGTCTACTGCGAGAGTATGACCGTTGCCACCAGTAATTTGCACGATTCGCCTGCCAGCAAGCACACCCGACATATCTACAGCCGTTGGGATATTGCTATTCGTAGTAGTGCCATTACCAAGCTGCCCGTTAGCATTCTGCCCCCAAGAGAAGACTTCGCCATCAGCAGAGACAGCAAAAGAATAGTTGTTGCCCGCAGCTATATAGACTATATGCCTCGAAGCCAGTAGGCCCGTCACCTCAACAGGAGCATTACGATCTGTATTTGTACCATCGCCTAGCTGACCATTGATGTTCTGCCCCCAGGCAAAGACGCGACCATTATCAAATAGCGCAAGCGAGTGATTATTGCCAGCCACAACCTGTACGACTCTAGGTGGAGAGGCCAGAACGCCAAAATCTCCAGTAATCACTATCTCCTGACCACCATCGGTAGGACCAGAATTGGGAGCAATGGCCGTAATGGAAAGGCCGCTTGTCGGCGTAAATCGGGTAGCGGCCGCACCAGCAAGTATTAAGCCTATAGCTAGTGCCGCCAGAATAACAAAGCGTACACAAAGCGAAAAGCACCTAACCCAATACTCCCTCATAATTTAACTTTACCACAAGCATAATCTCCAGTCAAGACAACCCCAATCAGAAAACACGCCTCTCGGCGCGCCCTGGACCAGGTGAATATTATTTTGGTTGCGGGAGCTGGATTTGAACCAGCGACCTTTTGGTTATGAGCCAAACGAGCTACCGGACTGCTCTATCCCGCGTTAATACCCTAAGAGTATATCCCATATGGTATAATATGTCAAGCAAATGGACGAAATAATCTTAATCGACAAGCCAGCCGGCATCACTAGCTTTGGGGTAGTGGCGCGCGTACGACGCGTCCTGTCTGAGCAACTTTTCACAAAAACTGGCGAGAAGCGCAAAGTCAAAGTCGGTCATACTGGCACTCTCGATCCGTTCGCGACCGGCCTACTCATACTCCTCACCGGCAAAGCAACTAAGCGCTCCAACGAGTTCCTTAAAATGGATAAAGTCTACCTGGCGGAACTTCATCTCGGCGCTACCTCGACCACCGGTGACCCCGAGGGAGAGATCGCTACTACAGCCTTGGATGCTGAACCTGAGGCATCTACCGAAGAGCCAACGCACAAAGCTGCGAGCGAAGTATTACACTCTTTCATCGGTCAGGTCAAGCAAATCCCGCCTATCTACTCCGCCATCAAAATCAACGGTCGTCGCGCCTACGACCTCGCGCGCAAAGGTGAAGAACCCGACATGCCTGAACGCACCGTCTCGATATGCAGTATCGACCTAGTTGAGTACAGCTACCCGAAGCTCATAATTCGTGTGCACTGCAGCAGCGGCACCTACATTCGCACCCTCGCCGAAGACATCGGCAAGCAGCTCGGCTGCGGTGCCTACCTCACTGCTCTTCGTCGCGAAAAAATCGGCGACTACCAACTAGAAAATGCCCAGACCCTAAAAGACCTAGGCATTACAAGTTAAGCTAGCAATTAAAACTTCTCGCCGCACTCGCCGCAAAACTTCGCGCTTTCATCATTCAAGCTACTACACTTAGTGCATCGCACTCGAACAACCTCCACGGTCTGAGGTGTCGCGTTCTGCTGCGCACGTCCACCGCGGTTACTGCCACCTATCGCTCGATTCACAACAGCCTTGCCCGCCGCCATACCGACACCAAACTTTAGCCCTCGACCCAAGCTACCACTCCCCAGTCCACCACCTCGTCCTCGTCGTATCATTATCTTATCTCCTTTTGCATATTATAACACGAAAAAACCCTGCTATTTCTAGCAGGGCTCAAAATCACTCCTAATACCTACGCAGCAACCTGAGCAGGCACCACGTTGACCACAGTTCGTGTCTGCTTGCGACCTGCAAATGAAGTCTTCTTAGTTCGCGTATACTGCACAACGCCGTCTTCAGCAGCATGAATCGTGAAATTACGTGAAAGATAAGCACCCTTGCCCGCGATCTTGGTCGAACCAGTCTGTCGTACAATCACTTCGCCTTGACGAACTTTTTGGCCGCCAAAACGCTTCACACCGAGTCGCTGACCAGCGTTATTATGGATATTTTTAGCTGTACCGCCTGCTTTGACTGTTGCCATCTATGCCTTCTTTCTACTTCTTGACTAATATAATCAAGTCTCGCGCGACTATCTGTTGCTCTCTGGCGTAGAGTAGATCGCGAGACTTACCCTTCACATTATACTCTAGTCGCTCTAAAAAGTCAATATTTAACCTCGCAAAACCACCATTTTCCTGCCTCCAAGCCGGTACCGCAAGACATAGTCGCGTGCCCGACTCTATCTGTGGGGCAAGATTCTCTAAGAATGCCTCGAGTAATTCCTCAGCATTTCGCCTAAGAACCTGTAGCTTTGCAAAGCTCGGCACGCTCGACATCGGCGAACCTAGGTAGATCTCCGACGCCACTGCATCAATTTTACCCGACCATTGGTGGGTCGTCGCGTCACCCGCCTCGAGATCAACCCCGCTATTCACCCCTAGCCACTCAAGGTTCACCCTCGTATAGTCAATCATCTTCTGCGAAATATCTGTCCCATACAACTTACATCCTGCCAAATGCGCCTCTTGTAAAATCACTCCCGTCCCACAAAATGGATCCAACACGCGTAACCCAGACCGACCACCAGCTGCCAAGTTCACAATCGTCTGCGCCAGTTTTGGCGGCAACATCCCGACAAATGCATCGCGCTTCGGCCGCTTTTGGTCACGCGCCGCATAAGCATCTGGATTCTGTACTCCTATCATCTGCGCCACCGTCACACGATCATCCTGCGCTACCACCAACAACTCAATCTTATACGGAGTCTTTGACAGACCATTGTGGTGGCTCTGCGCTGTCGACAGCTCTGGGTCGGTATTTGGCACCAGACGAACCGAAATATCCTTCGTTCGGAGGACCTTCTTCACCGTAACACCCAAGTTAAAGGTATCTTTCGGGTTCATACGACCCCCGTAAGCGCTAACTCCAATCGTCACCTTGTGTCGTTCGCCGCCTTTTGTCACACTGGGTATCAGCGTATCTCGAGCAAACTTCTTAAGCTCGCTTACAAGCTGCCCGCGCGAAGTTACAAACAACACCTCTCCAAGCTTCTTTACGCTACCTAGCCGCTCAATCCCTGGCACTTCTCCATCAAACTCTGCTACTTCGGCCAACAAGGGTCGCACACTATCAGCCCCCACCGCCCATAATTCTGCCACACCAAACTCCGGCTGTCGCCCTAAAATCGCAATTTTCATTACTCAAATTATACCATAAAAGATCACCGAGCACAATCGTCAGGATCTTATATCCTAGTCAACGCCAACCGTATCGCCTCATTCCAAGATCCGAGCGGCACCGGCACTAACAGCATTTCGTCTACCGTCATCTGATACTTCACAGCAGCCGCCAATGCCAAAATCATACTATCGGCTTCTGGCGCAATGATCTTCGCACCAATGATTCGCTTCTTATGGTCAGTCAGTAAACAAACAAAGCCCTCAGCGCTAGTTGTCCGACCCTTCGGGATCTCCGACAACAACACCACGCTCTTCTTATACCGCAACTTCTTGTTTCTCAAGTCATTCTCAGTCACACCAATCCGTGCATAAGCTGGTGACAGCCCCATCGTTCGTGGCGACGACGCACTCGACATAATCGGCGCATTACGACTAACAATCGATAGTACCGCAGCCTTACCCATCAACATCGCAAGATCCGAAGGCACATCATCAACACAGGTACCAGCCGCATAAATCCGTCGATTCGACGTAGCTAGGCTCCTGTCAACCTGAATACCATCATTGCCCACTCGCACCCCTACCTCTTCTAGTCCGAGATCCATAATGTTTGGCTTCTCGCCAGCCGCAAGTACCACCACTGAGTTCGCAGTAATCGGCAACCTGCGCTGCGTATTGCCACGCTTCAGCACTAGTTCTTTTTCACCAACCTCTTCGACTCTCGCACCCAAAACCATATCTACCTTGCCCAATTTCGCAAACATCGCCCCATAGAAACGACCGACTTCTTCGTCTTCGTTCGGCAATAAGCGCTCCGCACAGTCGATCAGCACAACACGTGAGCCTAGTTTCGTCGCATAATACGCCATCTCAACACCACTCATGCCCGCTCCGACAATCATCAGAGTCTTCGGCATTCGCGTCGTCGTCCAGACATCAGCCGCTGTCCATACTTTTGCCTTAGGATCAATCGTCATACCATCTGAGTTCTGCACGCTACCAGTCGCAATGATATAACGATCAGCCATCAAGCGCTTCGTCTCCTTGCCGCCAGTGACCTCCAGTCCTCCATCCGCAAATCGTGCCCGACCCTTAATTACATCAATACCCTCGCGCTTGATCGCTTCTTCACCCCAAAAGCCCTCAACGCTCTTTATCGCCTCACCGCGCACACGTTCAAGCCCTGCCAGACTCAAGCTCATGGTCCGCTTCTTTGCGCCAACTCGCTGGATTGACTCCAGCGCCGACATTGCTCGCACTGCATCTAACCCGACCTCCGACGGCACATCGTAATTATAGATATAGTCGCCACCCAGTCGACCCTGCTCGACAATCGCCACTTTCTTCTTCGCTATCGCTGCCGTCTTTGCCGCCGTCAAGCCTGTGATACCGCCACCGATTACTAGAATGTCATATTTGTCTTTTGTGTCGAACATCTCCCCACCTTTTACTTAAATAATTCTATCATAATTTTTATAAAAATCCGCCATGTCTGGCGAGAACTTTCTTATCTCTCGCTCCGCCTGACGCAACAAATCCGCATGAGTCGCATTCTTCGACAAAGCCAGCTTCTCGCACGCCGCGTTCACTCGCACACCTAGAGCTGCTGCCTCGTCTGCTGGTAGATTGAAGTCTTCGCAAGTCGCCAAGAATCTGTCAAAGTAGGTCATCATCACGACACCTCCAGGAATTTAAATATAATCACAAACACCGCAAAGATCATGAACATCAGCCCGCTAATTGCCTTGATGAAACACTGGTGGCGATTACGAAAAGTCTGAATCTCGCCCACCGTTGTCATCCTATAGACAAAGCAGCGCACAAACACTAACGGTAATACTGAAATGATTATGTAGCCACCTAGAGCTAATAGCTCCCAGCCCTCTGGCAACGACAGCAGGGCCGCAGCTGCTACCACCATCACTGGCAACAAGAACAGTAACTCCCCAAAGGTCGACAACACTCCCAGCAAGAATCCTTCCGTAGGGTACTTCGTTTCCCTGGCCCGCTCATTGATGAACTTCGCCACTGACCGCGGCAACCATAGCTCCGTCGTATTCTTCCGCCTATAATAAACACACCAAATCAACATCGCAACCACTGCCACCGCCAATCCCGCTGCAAGATAGAACTCGCGCGCTCGATACAGGTCGAAAGTATTAGCCAGAATAAAAGCCATGGTCGCAAGCACTAATAAGCTCATTGTCCCCACACCCGCGATAAAACTACTCACTAATACATTTGTCTTTCGCGCCACTTTACGCTGACTATTGCCGTGGTGATAGAGTAAGATCACACACCCTAACCCTAATTGCAACATCGCATGGATACAGGCCGCAAAAAACACAATCACAATATTTATAAGTGTGGCGTTGTCTGACATTCTACTGCTCTCCTCTCTTTAGCTTTCGCACCACCATCGGCAAGTCTTTTAATTTAGCATTAATATCTAGCACCCAATCGCGCCCACCAACGTGCTGCACTACGCTCGCCGAGTTCGCCGTAGCGAATTTTAGCGCCTTAAGCAAATCGTCATGAGCCGCAAAATGCGCCACAAACCCTGAGCCAAATGCGTCTCCTGCGCCCGTCCGATCCACCATCTTCGCATCATAGATGTGCGCTCGCACAAACTGCTGCTCACCATCTGGCAGAAACTGTCGCGCCGCCGACCCCCTGCAAGCATCCGTAATAATCAAAACATTTGGCGCGCTAGCAGCCTTGAATATCTTTAGATAATCCCGCTCCCCCCACACCTTCTCTGCTTCCTCACGATTCACCATGAATACATCAATTTTAGGTAGCAACGATTTTACTTCCGCCGCTTTCTTTAGCTCGGTACCGCTCGGGTTCCAGAAGATCCTCGTCCCATGCTTCTGGCAAGCATTCATCACCTCACGAATCTTACGGAAGTTACCGCCCAATCCTGCCATGTATAGCCAGTCTGGCTTTTCGTTCGCGATCATCTTAGCGTCCAAGTTCTCAAATCTCGCGCCCGCGCCACGATGCATTAGAATCGTCCTCTCCCCTCTCTTATCGAGAAAAATCATCGATAAGCCAGTTGGCAGTCTCTCGTTATAGTCCATATAGGTTATATCAATATTCTCTTTTATCAAGGTTTCACCGACAAACTCACTGCCAAAATCCAGCCCTACAGGGCCCCAGAAAATCGTATTGTAATCACTCTTCGCGAAAGTAGCCGCCGCGTTCGCCGCACCACCACCCAGTGTCATCTCTAGTGCTGGCAGCTCAATCTTCGCGCCCATCTTTACAGGCAGAGCAATAAAATCACCTATCGCTTTTGCCCCGCTATTCGGCACAAAGATATCCTGCATCGCCGCTCCCAAGCAAACAACCTTCATCTTGCTAGGGTTCTTTGGCTTCGCTACCTTCGCTTCACTCATCTTAAATCGCTCCCTCGCGATTCGCTTCGGTCTTTAGCGCTTCATATGCGGAAGCCGCGTCATCAGACTGTCTTAGCGCGTTTCCAACATTGATTATGTCCACTCCAGCTCGCGTCAACATAAAGACATTTTTCAAGTTAGCTCCACCATCCCAGCCGATCTCCAGGTTCGGTTTCACCGCCTTCAGTAAGTGTACTTTCTCTGCTTGCAATAAGTTTGCTGTTCCGCCATTCTCACCCAGTGCGCCAGCAAAAATCAGAGCGTGATCCGCCACCGACAAGTAGCTCGCAAAATCATTTGGAAAACTCTTAGGTAGCAACGCTACGCCAGCCTTAATCTCCGCCTTTTTCAGCTTCTCTAATAGCGGCAAAATATTCTCCGCCGCCTCTGCATGCAAAATTACCAAGTGTGGCTTCAGCTTTATCAGTTTATCTAGGTAGTCGCTGGGCTTATTCACCATCATATGAAAATCCACCAGCCAAGTCGGTGGCAGAGTCGTAATGTCATCCAAGGTAATTGTTGCCGGCGCAAAATCACCATCTGTAATATCAATCTGTACACGCTTCGCAAACGGCGCGATCTGCTTCGCCACTGTCTCGAGCTCGTTCGTCGAATGCACCAGTATCGTCGGGGCAATTATACTCATCGCACCCCCCTTAGCAAGATCACTTCTTGACCTTTCCTTCACCCACCTTGTCTAGGGCGTTATTTCGTCGCACATAACGCGCCGCTTTCGCAAACGGCGTATCCAAGAACTTATCAATGATCGCCTTCCACTCTACTTCGTCGTCTTCTAGGATCCGTGCTGGTAAGCACAGGACATTCGCATCATTATCGTTACGGGCTATCTCTGCCTCTATGTCGTCCCAGATCAGCGCCGCTCGAATCCCCGCATAACGATTCGCCATCATGCACATACCTTGACCACCACCACAAACCAAAATGCCCACAGCATTCTTGTTCTTTTTGACCTGCCTCACGACATCTGCTGCGTAAATATTAAAATCATCATTGGCATCCAGCTCATGTGCCCCTAAGTCGTAGACCTCTTCCCCCCTTCTCAGTAAGTACAGTAAGACCTTTTCTCGAAGCCTGAACCCATTATGATCCGCCGCTACAAAAATCATCGTAGTTTACCTACCTTTTCGACCAGCTCGGCAAGTCGCATTGAGTAACCCCATTCATTATCATACCAAGCTACAACCTTCACTAGATTACCGCCTACGACATCTGTCAACTTCAAGTCAACTATACACGAATGAGTAGCGCCCTTGTAGTCACTACTTACTAGTTCTTCCTCGGTTGTCACAAGGACACCCTTCATCGGGCCCTTCTCCGCCTTTTTCAGAGCGTCGTTAATATCTTCAATTGTCGCGTCACGCTTAAGTACTACCGCAAAATCCGCCAAACTCACGGTCGGTGTCGGCACTCGCACACTAAGACCATTAAACTTGCCCGCTAGACTCGGCACTACGAGACCAGTCGCCTTGCTCGCGCCTGTCGTCGTCGGTACTATGTTCTCCGCCGCCGCTCGCGCTTCGCGTAGATCGCTCGCTGGTGCGTCTTGCAGCTTCTGTGAAGCCGTATAGCTATGCACCGTCGTCATCATCGCCTTGTCAATACCAAACTCATCCTCTAGAACTTTCATCACAGGTGCAATACAGTTAGTCGTACAGCTTGCGTTCGAGAAAATATGATCACTCGTATCAATATCGCCCTCATTAACTCCCAACACTACAGTACGAGCCCCCTCGCCTTTTGCCGGCGCCGAAATCACCACCCGCTTCGCACCTGCCGCAATGTGAGCGTGTGCTGCCTTTGGGTCAGTAAAGAACCCTGTGCTTTCAATCACCACATCAACTCTCATCTTATCCCATGGCAAGCTTGCTGGGTCTTTCTCTGCAAACACTCGGATCTTATCTCCGCCCACGATGATATTCTCATCGTCATGTTCGACCTTTTTGCTATATGTCCCGTAGGTTGAGTCGTATTTCAGCAGATGCGCCAACGTCTTTGTGTCTGTCAAGTCATTAATCGCCACCACTTCTGCCACACCGCTTTTCTCTAGCACCTTAAAGACATTTCGCCCAATTCGTCCGAAGCCGTTTATCGCTACTTTCATCTTCCTCCTCTTTACAAGACTTATCGCCCTTATGTTTAAGCATAGTATATTATATACCTTCTTTGCTTGCAAGTAGCACTTTGAAGCCCCGCCTCAAAGCCTTGATTTGTTGAAATAGGGTATGCTATACTGAGTGAAATATGGGGGAACTATGAGAAGGAAATTACAACTTGCCAGCGCAACAGTCGCTGCCACTGCTCTATCTATCTTGATTGCCGCTACGCCACTTATGGTCTTGGCTAACAACGATCCAACCGAAGACATGGCGGTCAACTGCGCCGATCTACCACTAGTAGAGGGTACTAACATCTGCCTGCCAAACGCTGCTGAACGCATCTTTCTATCTCCTGGACAAGAAGTCTCTCGCAGCATCACTGTCCGTAACGGCGGCAGCGTCACCTACTCTCTAGAAGTTGAACCAGCTTTCTTCCTGCCTTCGGCCGAGGCTGGTGACCGCTTCTCGCAAGACGGCGTATTCACCGAAATGCGCAGCTGGATTAGCATCGAACGCAACGAGTTCCGTAACATCGGTCCAGGTGAAACAATCACCATCAACTACACGATCAACACTCCAGCCGATGCTCCAGGTGGTTCGCAATTCGCTGGTATCAACATACGCACCATCGAGGATAACGCCGACGCGGTTGTCGCTCGCAAGCAGCTCCAGTTCCGCATCTTCGCCCGAGTTAGTGGTGACACTATAGAACGCGGTGAAGTTGTGGCCTTTGATATCCCGCAGTGGGTTCGTGGTGGTGACCTCGACACCTCCCTTACAGTGCGCAATGCCGGCAACACCGACTTCATGAGCGCAAATACTCTTGTCGTCCGTTCGCTATTTGGTCGCGAAGTCTATCGCTCTGCCTCCACTCCAGACAACAACGTCTTTCTCTTCCCTGGGTCTGACTCTTCTACTATTCGTCTCACCTTCGCCGAGCCACGCTTTGGCCTGTATTATGTAACCCAGCAAACAGTCCTAGCAGGCGGCGCCCCTATCGAAAACACCCGACTCGTTCTCGTCGCTCCATCATGGATGGTCGCCACCTTCTTTGTTGGTCTATGTGCCGCCCTTGTCCTGATATCGATTGCGGTAGTCACTCGCATCCAAAAGAGTCGTCGCTTTGTAGCAGAATAAACTGCCAGCGTGATATAATTAACATCGTAGGGGCGAACCATGTTCGCCCGTTTACGGAAAGGAATATTAATGACACTATCTGAAGAACTAACTTGGCGTGGATTCCATGCCGAAAACACATTCGAGAGCCCGTCAGAACTAGACAAGCAGGCCCGTAATTTCTATTTCGGCGCCGATCCTAGCGCAGACAGCCTCCAAGTCGGCAATCTTGCCGCCCTCATGATGTGTCGTTGCTTTGTTAAGCATGGTTATCATGCTACCCTGTTGGTTGGTGGAGCTACAGGTCAGATCGGTGACCCCAAAGACACAGGAGAACGCGACCTCAAGCCCCTTGATGAAGTTGTTCGCAATAAACACATAATCTCTGGTCAGTTCCGTCAAGTTCTAGGTATCACCGATGAAGCCGTTCAAGGTGGTGAGTTCGCCATGGTAGATAATTTCGACTGGTTCAAAGACGTTCGCTTCCTCGACTTTCTCCGTAATGTCGGCAAGAACTTCTCTATGACTCAGCTTCTCGACCGCGAGTTCGTCAAGTCCCGCACTGGCGAAGGTGGTAGCGGCATCTCATATGCTGAGTTCTCTTACACTCTCATGCAGGGATATGACTACTGGCATCTCTTCAAGAACCACAACATTGACCTCCAGCTCTGCGGCGCCGACCAATACGGCAACTGTGTTAGTGGTGTCCACCTAATCAATCGCCTCGAGGGCAAGAAAGCTCATGTCTGGTCGCTGCCCCTTGTTATCGATAAGGTCTCTGGTCGCAAATTCGGCAAGAGCGAAGGTAACGCTATCTGGCTGAGCAAAGAAAAAACCAGCATCTTCGACTTCTATCAATTCTGGCGTGGCGCTTCGGACGAGAATCTCGAGCAATTCCTCAAGTTCTACACCGAACTAAGCCGCACAGAAGTCGAGAATCTCCTCGCCGAGAACGCCAATAATCCGTCTGCTCGCACTGCTGGCCGCAAGCTCGCTTTTGAAGTCACCAAAATCGTCCATGGCGAGGTCAACGCTAGCCTGGCAGAACAAGCTACTGAGTTCTTAATGAGTACCGAGAATACTCTTCAAGAAGACCTTCGCGCATGGCTCAAAGAGAACCTCCCAACCGTCACCGCAGGCGGGGATATGACAACCGCCGACATCCTAGTAGTCAGTCTCGGCCTCAGCAACCGCGAAGCCCGCGAACTGGTCAAGGCAAACGCTGTCAAGGAGCGCAAAGTTGACGACCTCACCATCCTCAAGAAAGGCAAGAACACTTTCATTCTAGTCGAAAATGTTGTATAGTAGGGTCATATGAACCCTAGAGACGAGTTTAAGTTCGAGATTGTGCACTCAGGTAATTCTGGGGTGGCCAAGACTGCTCCCACCCCAGAATCACCTCCCGCACAAGCCCGTGCTGGGATTATCCATACACCACATGGGCAAATTGAAACACCAGCTTTCGTAGCAGCGTCCACCCTCGCCAACGTTAAGGGTCTAACCTGGGCCCAAGTTGATCAACTTGGCGCTGAAGCCGCTCTCGCCAACACTTACCACCTCATCCTACAGCCAGGCACCGAACTGATCGAACGTGCGGGCGGACTTTCTAAGTTTATGGGCTACAACCGTCCAACATTTACCGATAGTGGCGGCTTCCAAATTATGTCGCTACCCAACGTCAAGATTGACGATGATGGCGTCACTTTCCGCTCTCACATCAACGGCGATATTCTCCGCATGACGCCCGAATCTTCGATGCAAGCCCAGTGGCAAATCGGCGCCGATATCCACATGGCTTTCGATTGCCCTGTCGGCTACGGCGATACCGATACCTCTCGCCCCAGCGTCCTGAAGACTATGAAACTAACCCACGACTGGGCTGACAGATGCCTAGAAGAACAACAAAAGCTAGCTAAACTAGTCTGCGAGTCTGAATCCGAGGACACAGACCGCAGACCGACATATCAGGCTTTATTTGGTGTGATCCAAGGTGGCGAGTTCGATGATCTCCGCGAAGAATCTGCTCGCTTCTTCGCCAGCCGCGACTTCGACGGCTACGCAATTGGCGGCATGTATGATGCTATTAAGTGTGAAGGTACACTTAAGCTGGTCAATGAGATCCTACCAGGCGACAAGCCCCGCCACTGGCTCGGCATGGGTGCCGAACCACGTGACCTCTTCGTCGGCGTCGAGCACGGCATTGACACCTTTGACTGTGTCGCCCCCACCCGACAAGCCCGTAATGGCTCACTCTATACTCGTGACGGTCGCATCAACATCAAGAATTCCAAGTACCGCGAAGACTTCTCTGCCTTAGACCCGGAATGCGGCTGCTACACCTGCCAAAACCACACGCGCGCCTATCTCGCCCACCTCTTTCGCTCTCGCGAGCTCACCGCTGGCGCTCTCGCCAGCATCCATAACGAGTACTTCGTTGTGAACCTCGCCAAGCAAATCCGCAAATCTCTGCTCGACGATACCTTCGTCAAGTTCAAACAAGATTTCCTTGCCCGCTATTACGCCAAGTAAAACCCCAACTTCTCGCAAAATCACGATTAGTCGGGGTTACAAAAATCTTATTCTTAAAACCTAGCTTCGACAGGTAGTAGCGCGCAAAGCTCCTGATAACGAGCTGCCTCTTCCGCTGCAACAACCCTGCCGATCATGCCAGAAGACCTGGACGCTCTGTCACCTCTCGGCAAGCCATGACTGAAGTGCGCATCCACCATCTGAAGACGATAAGAGTCGCTTCGACCATGGTCAACAGCGATCGGCACCTCAGCTATCACGCGGTCTATCAAGAAGTAAACTTCCCACCTGTCGTCCAGTGTATCGGTCTGCATTCCACTGCCGTCCTCACCCTTCTCCGAAGCAAAGATAATATCGCCAGCAACCAGTCCCTCCTCAGGCAATCCGTACACTTTCAGCATGTCAGTCATAGTGAGCGAATCACCAGACTCAGTTAGTCTTAGCGAGAATATCTCGCCGCACTCGGTATAGCCATCAATAATAAAAGCACAAATACTGCCATCTTCGCGACGCAAAATGTAGTTGTAAACATGCGCCACATCATAATGTTGTCTTGGTCTTTGGTCTTTTTCCATGACTTCCTCCTCTAGCTCAAGCCGTGAGAGATTAAGGCGTTTTCGCCACTTGAGCGATAAAGATAAGATTAAATAAAAGTCCGAACGCAAACACTCACAGTCCACATTCTGGTTATTGGCATTATAACACGCTAACGCTCAAAAGTCAACCAAACCGCAAGCCTGCCCAACATCCCCACTGCTATAAGTAAAACTAGCGAAAACCAGCCAAGATTACTCCTTAGCTGGCTCTCCGTAAATCTCTCCTTAGACCGAAAAGACTATGGTGCTGGCGCTACTGGCGGTATGGGTGCTGGCACTTCAGCTACTGGAGCTGCCACTTCTGGCGCTGGCACTTCAGCTACTGGAGCTACTTCTGGCACCACTGCCTCTACCGGTGTCTCAACAGCTGGCGCAGGAGCCGCTACTGGAGCCTCGCCTGTAAACATTGGTGCTTCTGCCACTACTGCTGCTTCCGCTACTACTTCTGGCGCAGCCACTACTGGCTCTAGTGTTACTTGTTCGTCCATTCTTCCTCCTTTGGAATTTTATTTATGTTAATAGTATATCACATTAATCCATCCTACCTCACCGCCTCTTAATATGCTATAATTATACCTATGAAATACATCACAACCGCTATCGCTTATTTAAACGGCGCGCCCCACGTCGGTCACGCTCTCGACTTCCTTTTAGCTGATGTTATGGCTCGCTACCAGAAATCCCGCGGCGAAACCACCTTCCTTCAAACTGGCACTGACGAGCACGGCCAAAAAGTCGCGAACAAAGCCAAGGAGCTAGGTATTTCCACTCAGGATCTCTGCGATGAGAACTCCACCCTCTTCCGTGATCTCTGGAGCAATCTTGGCGCCGAATACGACTACTTCATCCGCACTACCGATGACAACCATAAGCAAAACTGCCAAGCAATCTGGACCAAGCTAGAAGAAAAGGGCCTAATCTACAAAAAAGCCTACAAGGGCTGGTATTGCGAGGGCTGCGAGGGCTTCGTCACCGACAGCGAAGCTAAGGGATGTGACTATACGTGCCCAATCCATCAAAAACCCCTGCAAGAAGTCGAGGAAGAGAACTATTTCCTTAAAATCTCTGCCTTAACCCCGCAAATTCGCGCCGCCATCGAACGCGGTCGCGAACTCTCAGTCTCCGATGCTATAAATGGCAACTTGCCAGCGTCAAGTGTCGGCACCGCGGATACCAGCGACGACCGTTACCTAAAGATTCTCCCCGACTTCCGCGCTGGCGAAATGCTCAACCTCCTAGAAAAAACTGAAGATGTTTCGATTTCTCGCTCTCGCAGCCAGCTCGACTGGGGCGTGCCAGTACCTGGCGATAGCGACCAGGTCATGTACGTCTGGGTCGACGCTCTATCAAACTACATCACTGGATTGAATTATCCAGACACTATCGTTAATCAAGCCGCCCCAAATATCGCTACTTCGTGGCCAGCCAACAGCCAAATCCTCGGCAAAGATATCCTCCGCTTCCACGCCATCATCTGGCCAGCAATTCTGATTGGGCTAGACCTACCTCTACCACGCACCATCCTCACTCATGGCTTCGTTAATGTTGACGGCGCCAAAATGAGCAAATCTCTCGGCAATGTCGTCTCGCCAGACGAAGTTATCGCGCGCTATGGCTCGGATGCCTTCCGCTACTACTTCCTCAAGCACATCCCAACCTTTGACGACGGCGACTTCACTTGGGATAAATACGACGCTTCCTACAATGACCTAGCGAACACTCTCGGCAACCTAGTTTCTCGCCTCGCCAATATGAACAACAAGTACTTTGACAGCCAGATCGGCATCAATAACGACCTCAGTCTCGATAAAGACGACGATTCACTGCCAAGTATGGTCAAATACCTCGCGATCTACCACGAACTTATGCGCGACATGCGCTACTCCGATGCCATCGAAGAGCTCTTCGCTAAACTTCGCGACATCAATGCCGAGATTGACGCCGAAAAGCCTTGGTCGCTCGCTAAAGACGACGAGAACCTGCCGAAGTTGCGCAACCTACTCGAGAACTGGTCCAGCCGTGTCGCAACACTTTCTGTTGCTCTTCAACCATTCCTGCCTGAAGCTTCTACTAAGATCCTTGCGATCTTCCAGCCCGAGAAAACAATCTATGATGGCACTATCCTATTCCCTAAAAGCGACAAGTAGACTATGATGCAGCTAGTTGATACCCACACTCACGTCTACGACCCCGACTTCGAGGGAGTAATGCTGATGGTCAGCACATTTATGGGCAAAAGAAACCCGCTCTATGATGGCGATGAAGACAGTGTCGAGCAAGTAGCAAAGCTCGTGGAGACGCACGACAATGCTTATGCTATACTTGGCATCTATCCTGAATTCGCTCACGATCTAGATATTGACAAAAACATCAAAGAGTTGCATACCATCATTCTCAAGAACCGCAAGAAAGTCGTCGCTATCGGCGAAATCGGCCTGGACTACCACTGTCAGCCGAACATCAGGCACATCCAGGACCAGCAAAAACTCTTCCGCGCCCAGCTAGAACTAGCTAGAGAACTAGACCTACCAGTGTCGCTGCATATCCGTGACGCCTGCCCTAACGACAACGCTGACGCTTTTGATGACGCTCTGTCCATCATCGCTGACTTCCCTGGCATTCGTGGCGTCTGTCACAGCTTCACTGGCACCAAAAAAAGCCTCGACCAAGCACTAGCGCTCGGCCTATATATCAGCATTAATGGCATCTACACCTTCAATAAGGACCCTGAGCTCCAGTCCGCCCTTGACTCTATCCCGTTAAACCGCTTACTCTTAGAGACCGACGCACCTTTCCTTACCCCAGCACCACATCGCAAACACCGCAATAAGTCAACATTTCTACCAGCTATCGCCGAATTTGTCGCAAAATCCCGCGATACCACACCAGAAGAGATCGCCACAATCACTACCCAGAACGCCAAAGACCTCTTCGATATCTAGGCTCTAATCTCGCTCAAACTCAAACTTAACTATCGCGCCAGTATTGACGTTTATGCAATGTTCATATTGTGCCTCCTTATATATTTTTAGCATTGTTATGCGTTTTTTCTATTATCTCGAATACTTCTGGCAATTCTTTTCTTTCAGATTGTGGATTAAAATGACCTGCATTTGGAATAAGTATTTTTTCTGCTTGATATGAATCTGCGTAGGCTTCCATTTTATCCTGCGAGTTCATGTGATCGTTATCACTAAAAATTGAGTATCTATTTTGCATCAATTCTATTGCTTTGCTCACTTCTTCAGTAGTCGAAGCAAACTTTGCAACTATTTCCATCAAATCTTCTCTGCCAACATAACCTATAAAAGCTGCCACACTAATATATAGTTTAATTGGTATATTTTTCTGTGCTATATACTTGGGTATAAATTGCGTTCCTAAACTGTGAGCAACTATTATTGATTCAGAGTTTAATTCGCCACTTAATAAATATCTATCCATTATTTCTGACCATTTTTCAAAGTCTGCTTCAGTTCTTATTGGAAAGTCTGGTAGTATCACGTTATATCCTAGTTCTGCACCTTTTTCAGAAATATATGGAGCAAAGGCTTCTTTTGTATCAGCATTATAACTATGTATTATAAATATATTCTTCATTCAGTTAGCCTCCTTGTATAATTCTTTTAATTCATTAAAAGTAAATTCTTTTTGAAAGTCTACACATATAAATTTAATTTTCATGATAGCCTCCTAATTATTTTTAATCATTTTTATCAGCTGTAATGGTGCGGGTATGGAGAATCGAACCCCAGTCTCATCCTTGGGAAGGATACATAATAACCATTATACGATACCCGCCTAACACTATTATACTGTATAATACCCCTACAATACAAACTCGAAAGGGCAAAATGAATCAAGACGAAACCGTCAAACGAGCGAGCGAACTCGTTGACTCCAAAACCGGCTACATCGGCGGCGGCATGGAAGGCTACGCCGTACTCGCTCTAATTGACGAGAGCGGCTGCCCAACCGCGTCCACTCTTACCATCGCCAAGGCCCACGGTATCAAATGGCTAACTTTCACCACCTCGCCAGACAGCAACAAGGCCCAGCGCATCACTAAAGACAGTCGCGCCAGCGTCTGTCTCGCCAGCTCCGAATACAATATCACCCTAGTCGGCAAGATCGAAATCATCGACGATATCGAGGCTAAGAAAGACAACTGGATGCCACTTATGGAAAACGGCGCTCACTGGACTAGCCCAGAAGACCCAAACTTCTGCCTCCTCCGCTTCACCACCGAGCGCTACAACATCTTCTTTGCTGACCCTTATGCCGAAACTAGAGGGATGCTCTAGACGCGTCCTCTCGTACTTGCTATAATGTTAATGGTTATCACATATTAACAACCCGTCTACCTAGTCAGACTCACTCCAGCTAGGTAGACACAATTAAAGGAAAGGCGGAAAACTTTGGTTTTCCGAGGTGCTTATGCTTTGGCTCATATTAATTCTTATCATCGCCAGCGTCGGTTCAATCGGCGCCTTTATCGACAACTACGCCGCCGACGTCATCTTTAAGAAAAACAAGCCCGAAGCCTTCAAGTTCGCCAGCTCTTTCGGCTATGCTCTTCTGATGATTATCGCCGCAGTCTTTTTCGGCATCGAGCACCCTGGGTTCTGGCTAATCGGCGTCTTCACTCTCGCTGGCTTCCTTGACGCCCTCGGCAACATCCCGTACTTCCAGGCCCTCAAATACCAAGAGACCACCTCTATAACCATCATCCGCCAAATCTCACCTATTTTTGCTCTAACTCTCGGCGTCCTCTTCCTCAATCAGACCATCTCTGTCATGCAACTAGTCGCCTTCTTTTTCGTCCTGAGCGCTGCCGCAGTCGTCCTATTTGCTAGTACTGGTCGCCGCAAGAACAAATTCGAACCCAAAACAATCAGCACCATGCTCATCGCCATCTTTATCTGGGTCGTCTCCGACGTTGTCTTTGTCGCTGGCTTCGTTAATGCTGTCGACCATGAGGTATTCTCTTCTAGTACTACCGCCATCTGGACAGCCCTCTTCTGGTTCGCTCTCGGTAAGGGTGCTCTACCTTTCGTCCTAGGCTTCGCGCTCAAATCTTGGCGCACTCGCTTGAAGCGCGTCTGGCGTGACAGCGGCCGACAGTTCGCCCTCTGGGCTACTATCTCTAACGTCATTCGTGTCTCCCTCGACTGTATCTGGCGTTTCGTTATCACCATAGCCCCACTCGCCCTCCTTAACGTCGTCGGTAACGTCACTCGCCTCCTCTTCACTTTCGGCTTTGGCCTCGCCCTTTCGGTTATCTGGCCCATCTTCGGCCGCGAAAAAATCACCAAAAAAGCCATCATGGCTCACCTCATCGCAGTCGTCCTCGCCGTCATCGGTGTTATCCTCCTCCAAACTAATATGCTCGAAATCGACCTTTAGCGACCCTACTTAACGAGCCCGCCACCAAGACAAACATCATCTCGAGAATACAGCACCACCGACTGCCCGCTCGCCACAGGTCGTGATTTCTCATGAAGCTTCACTGTCTCACCGCACAACTCAGCCGGCAATAATTCACCTAAATGTCGCGTCCGTGCCCGCACACTCGAGTCATCAAAATCCGACACCAGCCAATGGCAATCTGCTAGTTGAAGCTGATCAACTTCAACTACCCCAGCCGCCCGAGATACATACAGCAGATTCTTCTCCACATCTTTACCCGTCACATAATATGGCGCGCCACCACCAATATATAGCCCATGCCTCTGTCCTAGCGTATAAAACGCCACACCCTTATGTTTACCGACCATCTCACCCGAAACTTCATCCACAATATCGCCTGGCGTGCTCTCTATAAACTCACCCAAGAACTCTTCCATGCTAATATCGCCGACAAAGCACATCCCCATCGATTCCTTCTTGCGCGCTGTACGAAAACCTCGTTCCGCCGCCAGCTTCTTCACCTCGCTCTTCCTTAGACCCCCCAGGGGGAACAGCACCTTGCTCAGAGATTCTTGGCTCATACGGTACAAGAAATACGTCTGATCCTTCGTTTCATCAACTGGCATCGCCAGCTTCCCATCTAAATTACGCGCATAGTGCCCAGTCGCAATCAACTCCGCCCCCTCCGCTTCTGCTCGCTCCAAGAACGCCTTAAACTTCACTCTATTGTTGCAGAGTACGTCTGGGTTCGGGGTTAGACCTTTCTTACACCCATCAACAAACACTCTAACCACCTGCTCGAAGTATTCCTGCTCAAAATCCCACACCTCAAAATCTATCCCCAGCTTCACCGCCACGCGCTTAGCATCTGCCAGATCCTCTCTCCACGGGCAGCGCATTCCAGGCAGATCTCGCGACCAGTTCTTCATATAGACGCCCTTCACATCATAGCCCTGTTCGACCAATAACGCAGCTGCCACACTAGAATCAACACCACCACTCAAGCCCACAACCACTTTTTGCCCACCAGCTTCACCCCAGCGTTTCCGACTCTTTTCACGAGCAATTTCTTCAGCAATTATCTTCACTGCCTGCCTTACGTTTTTTTCGTCATTAAGTCTACCGAGCGTCAGTCTCAGCACCGAGCTCTCACCCCGCTTACTCGCTGAACATGCCGCACCCGTACCCACCAACACACCTCTCTGATCCAACGCATAAACCAGCCTCTCCGCATCCAAGTCAGACTTTATGATAATAAAACCAGGATTCTGATGCCTATTGTCAAACAACAACTTCGCCTCACGAAACTCTTGTTTAAAAATATTCCTCAATTTTGTCAGCCTTTTGCGCTCCGACTCTGCGCTTTCCATAGCAGCTGTCAGCGCCGCTGCAAAACCAACTACGCCTGCCACATTCTCTGTGCCGCTCCTTAAGCCTGACTCCTGTCCACCACCAACCACTAGCGGCTTCAGCTCCACGCCAGAACGCACATAAAGCGCCCCCACCTGCTTCGGTCCATAAACTTTACCGCTATTCAGCGTCACAATATCCGCGCCCAGTCTCGCTACATTCAGCTTCATAGTTCGTGTCGCCTGGCTCGCATCGACATGTAGCAGCACGCCAGCCTCTCGGCATATCGCAGCAATCTCGGTAATCGGCTGCATAATACCGGTCTCACTATTGATTAGAGAAACCGAAAATACTTCTGCTGAAACGGGAAGCTGTTGGCGTAGGTGCTCCAGGTCTACAACGCCATTATCTAGCACTCTAATAATATCACTAGCATGCGCCAGTAGGCTCGGGTGCTCATTCTCACAAACCAGAACCTTCCCAAAGCTCGCTACCGCCAGCTGATTTGCCTCTGTCGCACCAGCCGTCAGAACTATATTCGCTGGTCTAGCACCAATAGCGCGCGCGATTTCGCTACGCGCCGCCTCGTAAGCCTCTCGTGCATCGACCCCTGCCTCGTATAAAGCGCTCGGATTGTAAAACTCCGAGCTACAAAATCGCTCCATCGCAAAGCTCGCCACGCCACATACTGGCGTCGCAGCCGCATGATCCAGGTAGATGTTATTAGTGATAGACTTCACGTTTCACCTCGCGCAAATATTTCCGTGTTGCGCGTGTGAAATTCTTTAGTTCTGGCCCTGCTAGAACTGTATTCGGCTGCCCCACCTGCTTTTTAATCACCTGTCCGCCAGATACAATATAGCGTACTGTCTGTAGCTTTGATAAGCCGTACTCATCAACCCATTCCTCATGCCAGAACCATTCCGTCGGCGTATGGCAGAAGAACTCTCGACGTCGACCCTCGACCAGAGGCCCGAAGATCTTAGCGCCTACCGCGCTTTCTTGATTAACGAGCCGTTCGCGTCGTCGTTTTCCAGAATCGAACATTTCGCTCTCCTATCTTTTGCACCCTTAGGGCCTCAATCTCGTTACCTATATGCAGGATCTCCATGATCATTTCGTTCTCAGTAATCTCTGCCTCTCGTGCGATCTTGCTCCCTGTGATCATTGTTGTGCTTGTCATTTTTGTCTGCTGCACGGCAAAGGTTGCGCTTTCCGACGCGCCACTCCCTAGCCACTGTGGGATCTGAAATTCTGCGTTCTTTACAGTCTCAGTTTTCATATCTTCAGTTTAGCATAAAAACCATCAAAAGTCAACTCTTTTATGCTTTCCTCATTGACTTGCCCACTTTCGCTCTGATATAATGATATCGACTCCGAGCAACCGGAGCGGCTGGATATCCCAGTCAACTTTAGGGGCAAGCCCCCTTAGCACATTTATAGGAGGAATTAGAATTTATGCCAAGAGGAAAAGCCACCACGATTACCATCAAACCAACCCTCGCCGTGCTTACAGTAGGCAGCGACAAGCAGCAATCCGTCAGTGATAATCTCAGTCGATTGTATAGCTCTATTAGCAATCTATTGAGTGGCGGACGAGAAGTCCGCATACACCATGAAGGCAAAGAAGTCTTACGTATCAGCCTAAAGGGCGCACGAGGCACAGAGGGTTGGTTCGTGATAAAAACCATCACTGAAAGCCTCAGCATCTCTACGCAGCTTGATATGGCTGCAATGATAAAGTTTATCATCCCGGGCTGCGAAGTTAAGCATCTCAACCTAAAGCCAGGCTACCATAGCCCTAATGGCTGCCGCAGTGTCATGATGAAAGTCACTGTTGCCACCAGCCATTTTAATCAGGCATTAGACTTCACAAAGCAACTAAGTCTTTCATTGCTTCAATATGTGATGGACGCGCTATCGCTCACCCGAGAGGTGCCGCACACACCCACACCTAACAAAAAGTCTAAGGATGGAAACCGCAACAAGGCCACGCGACCCCGAAGATACCCTACCCTTGCCTCAGCGAATGGCTAAGGCTACCCCTGATTGACCCCGTTGCTGCCTTTCGCACGGCGTAGCAGCCATGCATAAGACTCAGCTTTATATAGCAACACCTCCAAATTTGATCCCCCGCAAGATAATTGCGGGGGAATCTATTCTTTTGAAAGATAATGTCTTGGTGCTGGAGATAGGACTCGAACCTACATAGCCAAAGGCGGCAGATTTACAGTCTGCGGAGCTAACCAATTGCTCAACTCCAGCACGTGCATACAGTATAACACGTTTGACCTGTTTTTTCTAGGGTCTACGCTTACTTACCGTTTAGCGATTGGTCGCTTCACAATCTTCCTAACTACATTCTTCGCGGAGCTGGCTTTAGTTGAAGCTGCTCGTTTTTTCGTCTCAAGCGCCAATTTCTGCTCCAATGCCCGCATCCGCGCCATTACACGCCGCCTTGCTTCCATGTCTTCAAGTTGCTCATACGCCACCAGCAACTTCGGTAACACGTCTGGCTTTTTATACTCCTCCCATACTCGCTCGTAAGCTTCCGCGGCATTCTTGTAGTTCTCCATCTTCTCTTCCGCCCTTGCTAACATCATCAGTCGCGCCGCCGTCTCATCAATCTGCAGGGCCTGTCGTAAGGCAATCGCACTCTTCACTGGATCGCCCACCTCTAGATAAACCAGTCCAATGTTATGCAATGTATTCACAGAATAGTCAAGGCTCTGTGCGATCTCAAAACACTGCAACGCTTCATCGAACTGCTTATTCTTCGCATAGAGAATCCCGAGCCTATTATAGGCCGCCGCATTACGCTCGTCGAACTTCAAGATGGTCAGCAGTGCCTTCTCGGCCTTGCCAGTGTTCTTCTGCTTCTGTGCGTCATTCGAAATCGACCAAAGCTTATCTAGCTGGCTCGCCATTCGTTCGGCTTTCTGTCGTCGTTTCTTTTCAAACCACGGCAAGGCAAAGCAAATCAGCGCCGCACCTACAACTATAAAGATCAGTCCAGACATATACTATAAGTATATCACACAGTCCACCCGAGGCTAGTTTCTGCCGATTAACCCGCTAGGAGGGTTGTGTTCTTGTATGCTTATGTATATAATAGATTTATGTTGTTGGTTGCAAACTGGAAGATGAACTTCACGGTAACGGAAGCGGTCCGTAACTTCAAGAAGTTCAGCAAATTAGAGTCGAAGAACACCGAAGTTATCATTGCTGCGCCCCAGGTCTCCCTAGCCACCCTTGGCGAGCTAGCTAAGACCACGGAGAACTGCCCGCTAAAAATCGCCGCGCAGAATTTTGATTTTCACCCAAACGGCGCGCGCACTGGCGAGACAGGTATCGCACAGATTATCGATCTCGCACCATATGCTTTAGTCGGACACTCAGAGCGACGCATGTACTATCATGAACACGACAAAGATTGCGCGCAAAAAGTCGCTGCCGCCCTGTCGGTCAAGATTCGCCCTATACTATGTGTTGGCGAAACTGCCCTAGAACGAGAGCGTGGTCATGCCGAACTCGTGGTCCGCACTCAGGTCGCTGCTGGACTCGCTGGCGTACCATCAAATCGTCTCGGCGAAGTCATTATCGCCTACGAGCCATCCTGGGCACTCTCTACCGCGACCAACGCTAAACTCTGCGACCCACGTGAAGCAAAGAGAATGCTAGGTATAGTTCGCGATGAAATCAAAGCTCTCTTTGGTGCGGTCGGCGCCCGCAAGGTTGCCGTCCTCTACGGGGGCAGCGTCGATTCAGACAATGTCACATCTTATGCCCGCACCTCCGAAGCCGAAGGCTTCCTGGTCGGCGGTGCTTCCTTGAACGTCTATTCTTTCCGTGATATACTGGATAAAATGGAATTGTTGAAATAGGGGCAAGTAGAGGTAGATATGGAGATTGATTTTGACGCGTTGGACCAAGTGATTTCACAAAAGCGGGTAAGTCCGCGCGCTTCCTCCCCATCTAATCTCAAGTCTCCCAAGTATATTGACGTCATTCAATCTGGCGCTGTCAGACGCCCTAACGCCGTCCGTAAATCATCAGTTGTGCGCAAAACTAAGAGAGTTGTCACTCAAAAGGTCGAGAAGGTTAATCCTCCAGCCCTGGACATATCAGAGCTCATCAACCGTGAGCTAGACTCTGGGGACATCTCGCTAGGCGAGGACACCAAGCCAGCCAGCCTCGACGTCAATGACCTTACCGCTTTTGTCGAAGCCGTCCAAGCTGAAGAAGAGACCAAGGGTGTCACATCAACCGATGCCGCTAAAGACTTCCTCGCCGCACCGCATGAGCTCGCGCCATTCCTACCTAATGTCAAAGTTAATAAGGTCCCTCTCTCTGGCGATGTTCCTGTCGAGGCTGCCGAACGCGCCGCTGAGCGCGCCAAGAAATCAGAACGCGAGCTAGCCCGCCTCGACATAGAGAGCGACCTCACCCTAGATAAGACCGAACTCAAACTCCGTGAGAAAGAACGCAAAAGGCAAGAGCTATCGCAAGCTCGCATTCTCACCGAAGAACGCATCAAACCACGTCGCCCCATCCGCTCTGCTCGCAGCGAGAACAGCACTAAGCGTAAGTCACCTAAGAAATCTTCCGCCCCACTCATCATTGTGCTCGGCTTTCTCATCGCTGTCTTCGGTGCAGTTGCAGGCGCTTTCATATACCTCCTCACCAACGACTAGTCATACATAAAGACCATAAAAGTCCCAGAGCTTAACCCTGAGACCTCTATAATTTTGGCTGGGGAGAAGGGATTCGAACCCCTGAATGCCAGGACCAAAACCTGGTGCCTTACCGCTTGGCGACTCCCCAAGACCCCCTAATTATACCCGATTTCTCTCTAAAAGACAACTCTTGAGAGAAGCTAAAGATTATGACAAACAAGCCGCATACTAACGTTCATATCATTCACTCCATACGGGTACCTTGGTGTCATATTCACCACAGTCTCTCGCTGATCACAGCCAGCTCGCTCGACAAATCGATCACGAAGCGCTGTTTCTCCTGCATTTCTGCCGATAAAGATCTCACCTAGACTCACAGCCATGCCACCCGTCTCTTCTATCCGCTCTAGTGCGCCAATTGCCGCCTCTTTGCCGTTCTCAGAGATAATCCGATCACGAAAATCCGCATAATAAACCTGCGCCAAGCCATCAAGTCGTCGCGTCAGATAATCCTCCTGGTAGAACCACCAACCATTACGATGCGCCAAGAACCACGTCCCACTCACCCCTAATAAAAGAACAGCCAAGATAATACACCAAGCCCGAAGTGCTTTTATGTGTCTTTGTCGTCGTTTCATGTTCTCATTTTACCACGAGCATGATACAATAACAATATGAGCTTCTTCCAAAAACTAAAGACAGCGGTTACAACGCCCATTGGTGGCCAGAAAATAAAACCAGGCGACCTTTCGTCCGTACCTGGAGCCAGCAGCAAGCCCGTCCCTAAAGCCAACACTGTAGTAAGCGGTGCTGGTGGCGCTCCGACCATTCCTGCGAGCTCCGTTGTCGACGCCTTATCTGATGGCGTGATGGCGCTTGACCGATTCGGCAATATTCGCCTCGTCAACCCTGCTGCTCTCCGTCTCGCTGGCTTTGCTCTCGGCAGTGACGCTGTCGGCCTCAACTTCTCCAGTGTCGTCTCTCTCTTTGATGCCGCGGACAATGCAATCCCAGACAACGACAACCCAATCCGCGCTGCCCTCTCTAAGAACACCGAATACGTCAGTCGCACCCTCAAAATATTTAATCAAGAGCAAAAGACTCGCATCCCCATCTCGCTCCACGTCACCTACTCCCAGACTGACGACGCTATAATTGTCGTCTTTAGCGACATTAGCGCCGAAGTTCGCGAAAGTCACGAACAGCTTGCTTTCGTCTCTACCGCTTCTCACGAGATGCGTACTCCAGTCGCTGCCATCGAGGGCTACCTCAGTATCGTCCTAGACCCCAACAATGCCACCCTCGACGCTCGCGCTCAAGACTACGTTACAAAAGCCCATAGCGCCTGCACCCATCTCGGCACCCTCTTACAGCAACTCCTCGACACCACTAAGTTATCTGATCACCAGATGACCCCACAATTCCAGGCAGTCGAAGTTGGCCAGGTCGTCTCCGCTATCGCCGCTCACGCCAGCCCGCTAGCCGCCGGGAAACAACAAGTCCTCTCCCTCGACTCTGTGCCAATCTCGGCCAACAGTCAAACCCACGTCCGCCAACTCCTCTACGCCAAAATCGACCCCAACTTCCTTCGTGAAATCATCACTCAGCTACTCGAGAACGCCTTTAAATACACGCCAGAAGGCGGTCGTATCGATGTCTCGACAGTCGGCAATGAGCATGAAGTCGTCATTACCGTCCGCGACACTGGCATTGGCGTCCCGCAAACTGACTTGCCGCACATCTTCAATAAGTTCTACCGTGTCGACAATTCCGACACCCGCACCCAGGGCGGCTCTGGTCTCGGACTCTTCATCGCCCAGCAGCGAGCTGAGGCTATGGGTGGCAAGCTCTATGCTGAGAGCCAGATTGGCACGGGTTCGGTCTTCTATCTTCGCTTCCCACGCATCTCTGAGCAGCAATTCCAAGAAGAGCAAAACGCTCTCGCAATGGCGCAATCATCTAATCCCGCACCAACAGACGCAACCGTCGCTCAGGTCGTACCGCCCGCACAGCCGACGCCATAAAGTAGCTCTAATCCATCAGTAAAAGAATCACTCAAGACTATTTATCGTGAGCTTCTAGCTCTCGTATCTGGTCACGTAATTTTGAAGCATCCTCAAAACGCAGTTCGGCCGCAGCCATCTGCATCTGCCCCGTCAATTCCCGCACAATCTCTTTAATCTCACCCTTCGGGATCTTCTTTACATCCAGCTTGGTCGGCTCGTTCTTCTTTGGTGCTATTGCTCTCAAGCCCTCAGTTACGTTCTTTGAGATACCTTCTGGAGTAATCCCGTGCTTCTCGTTATATTCCTGCTGCACCGCACGTCGCTTCTCCGTCTCACCAATCGCCCGCGCCATGCTGTCGGTCACATTATCTGCATACATGATCACTCGCCCATTTAAGTGCCGCGCTGCTCGCCCAATCGTCTGGATCAGCGCCGACTCCGACCGCAAAAACCCTTCTTTGTCCGCATCCAGGATCGCCACTAGCGACACCTCAGGCAAGTCGAGGCCCTCTCGTAGCAAGTTGATACCAACCAGCACATCATAAACGCCAGTTCGTAGATCTCGCAAAATATCCGACCGCTCCAGCGTATCAATATCCGAGTGCAGGTAAGCCGTCTTAACCTTCAATTCTTGCAGGTATACACTTAAATCCTCTGCCATTCGCTTCGTTAGGGTTGTCACGAGCACTCGCTCGCCCTTCGCTACCGTCTTGTCAATCTCTTCCACTAAATCATCAACTTGATTACATATCGGCCTGACATCAATTTCTGGATCAAGCAGCCCAGTCGGCCGTACCACCTGCCGCACTGGATCTGGGCTCACACCCAACTCAAAGTCGCCAGGCGTAGCCGAGACAAAGACAACCTTATTTATCTTCTGATAGAACTCATCAAACTTCAAAGGTCGATTATCTAGCGCACTCGGCAAGCGAAAGCCATAGTCAACTAGGTTCTGCTTACGCGCTCGATCGCCATTATACATTCCACGCACTTGCGGCACTGTCATATGACTCTCGTCAATGAACAGCAAGAAATCATCTGGGAAGTAATCAATCAGGGTACTCGGCGGCAAACCTTCCTCGCGACCTGACAGATGCCTAGAATAATTCTCAATCCCTTTTACGAACCCTGTCTCCTCCAGCATTTCGAGATCATACTTTGTCCGCTGCGCTAGCCGCTCTGCCTCCAAATGCCGCCCGTGTTTCAAGAAATAAGCGTGTCGCTCAGCAAACTCCTCACGAATCTTTGCGGTCGCCGCCTGCACCTTCTCCTTCGGCGTCGCATAATGCGAGTTCGGAAACAAGAATATCTCCGACTGCTCTGCTACTGTCGCACCAGTCAATGGATCAATCAGTTTCAGTTTCGCGATCACATCAAAATCTAGCTCAATCCGGATCCCTCGCTCTTCGCCTGCCGGATAAATATCAATCACATCGCCCTTAACACGGAAAGTTCCGCGCTTAAAATCAACGTCATTACGATGATAAAGTATATTAGTTAAGAATCTTACCAGCCACTGTACTGGTCGCTCATCACCCACCTTCAGCAGCAGAGACATATCCTCATAGTCACTCGGATCGCCAATGCCGTAGATACACGACACCGACGAAATCACCACAACGTCATCACGCGTCAAGAGCGCTGCGGTCGCCGCATGGCGCATCTTCTCAATCTCATCATTTATCGCACTATCTTTCTCTATATAGGTGTCCGATGCTGCGATATAAGCCTCTGGCTGATAGTAGTCGAAGTACGACACGAAATAATGCACCGCGTTATCTGGAAAGAACTCCTTGAACTCTGAGAACAATTGCGCCGCCAGAGTCTTGTTATGCGCCAAAATCAGCGCCGGCCGGCCGTGATTTTTGATCACGTTCGCCATAGTGAAAGTCTTGCCTGTACCTGTCGCACCAAGCAAAGTCTGCTCGCGATACAAATTCAGACCCTTCGTCAGAGCCTTAATCGCCTTCGGCTGATCGCCCGCTGGCTGGTACTTGCTGACTAGATTAAACATTCTATAATTATATCATAATTGACTTTTTGGTTGATTAATTATATAATGATAATATCAGTCCTCCCCCAGTATCACCGAGGGAGGATTAATCGTGTGTCAACTACTTGCTTGCGCGCTTCTCAATAATCTCTTGCGCTACATTTGGCGGCACTTCCTCGTACGCGTGTAGCTCCATGGTAGAAGCCGCACGACCCTGGCTCATTGAGCGAAGGTCAGACGTATAGCCAAACAGATTCGCTAGCGGCACAAACGCTCTAATCAACTTCGCGCCACCCTGGAGGTCTTCCATCGCATCGATTCGACCGCGACGTGAGTTTAGGTCGCCAATCACATCACCCATGAACTCTTCTGGCGTTGTCGCTTCTAGCTTCATAACTGGCTCAAGGATAATTGGCTTCGCGTTCTTGATACCCTCACGAGTAGCCAATACACCAGCCAACTGGAACGCGAGCTCCGAGGAGTCAACATCATGATACGAACCATCATATAGAGTCGCCTTAACATCAACTACTGGGTAGCCAGCAAGAACACCGCCCTCGAGAGTTTCCTTGATGCCTTCCATAACTGGCTTGCGGTATTCCTGCGGGACCACGCCGCCCTTAATCACGTCTACGAACTCAAAGCCCTTGCCTGGCTCGCTCGGCTCAAACTTGACCCAAACATCACCGTACTGACCGCGACCACCAGACTGTTTGACGTGCTTACCTTGAGCTTCCGCTGTACCACGGATAGACTCACGAAATGCCACCTGTGGCTCGCCAGTATTCGCTTCAACATTAAACTCTCGCTTCAATCGGTCAATAATGATCTCTAGGTGAAGCTCGCCCATACCTGACAAAATTGTCTGCCCCGTGTCATCGTCTGTATGAATGCGGAAAGTTGGGTCTTCTTCAGCTAGCCGGCCTAGACCAATACCCATCTTCTCTTGGTCAGCCTTCGTCTTTGGCTCAACCGCAATCGAAACTGGCGGATCTGGGAAGTCGATGCTTTCTAAGATAATTGGGTGTGCTACATCACATATTGTAGTACCAGTTGTCGCGTTCTTAAGCCCTACAATCGCCGCGATGTCACCCGCGCCAATCTCCGCGATTTCTTCTCGCTTGTCGGCATGCATTCGAACCAGTCGACCAACTCGCTCCTTCTCGCCCGTTGTCGCATTCAATATATATGAGCCAGCCGTGATCTTGCCACTATAAACGCGTACGAAAATCAACTTACCAACAAATGGGTCAGTCGCAAGCTTAAACGCCAAGGCGCTCATCGGCTCTTTGTCTGACGGCTTGCGGTCAATCGCCTCTGCGGTCTTTGGGTTTGTACCCCAAATTGCTGGGATATCTAGTGGGCTTGGCAGGTAGTCAACCATGAGGTCAAGCACCTTCTCCACAATCACGCCACGACCATCGCCACCAGTCACGAGGAAGAAGTCACCAGCCAATACTCGCTTGCGGAGGCCTCTTTTCAGCTCTTCTGTCGTAATCGCTTCTTCACCGCCCTCGAAGAATTTGTTCATTAGCTCTTCTTCAGCTTCGACCGCGTTCTCAACCAATAGGCTTCGCGCATTCTTAGCTTTCTCACGCATATCCTCAGGAATCTCACCGACGATCAGCTCACGGTCATGAAATTCTTTATAGGTATATGCCTTCATGTCAATAAGGTCAACCACACCATTAATATCTTTCTCAAAACCAATTGGCAAATGAATCGGGAAAGCATTGCGCGAGAGTCGCTTATGGATACTCTCAAGCGACTTGTAAAAATCGCCACCAATTTGGTTAATCTTGTTAATAAAGCAGACTCGTGGCACTCCGTACTTGTTCGCCTGGCGCCAAACCGTCTCTGACTGAGCCTCAACGCCCATCTTGCCGTCAAACACTGTCACTGCACCGTCTAGAACACGGAGAGATCGCTCAACTTCAGCAGTAAAGTCGATGTGACCTGGAGTATCGATAATATTGACCTTATGGTCCTTCCAGAAGCAAGTCACCGCAGCTGAAGTAATCGTAATACCTCGCTCCTTCTCCTGGTCCATCCAGTCTGTAGTCGCACCACCATCATCGCCACGTACTGTACCAATCTTGTGATTGATACCAGTTCGGTACAGGATGCCCTCTGTCGTAGTAGTCTTGCCCGCGTCAATGTGGGCAATAATCCCCACGTTACGAAACTTCTCTAATGAAATCTGCTTTTCTGCCATTTTTTTCCTTAATTGTTTTCCCAATAGTCATAGCCCCTAGGCTACACACCTTGTTAATAATCTATCATTTAACCTCGTAAAAGTCAACGATATTGCTTACCTGTCTACGATATGCTATAATCCAGATGTGGGGCGGTTAGCTCAGTTGGCTAGAGCGCGTCTTTGACGTAGACGAGGTCATAGGTTCGACTCCTATATCGCCCACCAAAATAGACTTCAGCGCCAGAGGGCGCGTTTTTCTTATCCAAGACACTCAGAAATCCGCATAAGCTCTTTTCGCGAAACCCTTAGTCACCTTAAACCTAGAATCTCCATGAGTTCGTCATTGCGCGACGTGTCAAGCCAAGCCATACGGTGGGAAGTCATGATCACGAAATGCCGAGAGAAGTCAACGGCGGCAATGATCTTGCGATCGGAACTTACGAGATATAAAGTATAAGCACTACCGTCAAATGTGTGAACATAGTGAGAACGATCAGTCAGCGAAGTGGCTATATCGAGGAAATCGCTAACGGCTTGCTCGTTCGTGACAATACTACTTGGCCTCCTGCATACGCTGTCTCTTGCGCCGCCACCAGGGCAGACATATATAGTAGTGGCGTACGTCATAAGCTCACGTATGTCGTCTAAAGATGAGCCTTCGGAGTTAAGCATAGCCCAAGCGGGTTGTGGATCACGGATATGCATCCTGTGAACAAGAAGGGCGGCAAAAGTTAGAATAGCCAGTACTAGCAAAATGCCTCCCATTAAACCAGCGTACTTCCTTGCGCTCCTTCCGAACATCTTCCCCCTTTTTTAGGTGTATAGCCACATTATAATATATATCACGAAACCCGACAATTAAGTATACGGCTATCTTTTTGTTGACTTCTAAGCACAAGTATGATATAATATAGACATTAGGACTCAATGCCACGCAGTTCTTATCACCTTAATAAATCTATTCTAGCCCAAAGGAGGTTCTCACATGCTTGACAGACGAAATAGTTCCAAAGGACTATTCTTGCTAATAGCTGCGTTACTGTTCGCAGCTCTCTTCATCGTATTCATGCTACAGATACAGACACACACTCATAACGAACGCTCGCAACCCCAACCCACAACCAATGGGAGCCAAACAGCCACACATAACACCACTGAGACATCACCACCTACTACTACAGCTGAGGCACCTACGCCACCACCAGCTACCAGCCCAGACGAGCCTGCTAATGGAGGTCCTACAGAAGTCAATTCCGAACCTCCTATAGAATCCGAAGAGTACAGACCTGAGCCAGAGGTTGCAGATTCCGCCCCACCCGAATACTACCCCTTCGTCCTATATGGTGAGGTGCAGCTGATTGTCCAATCAGAAAACTTCGGCTTCTCTACCGTCATCATAGCCAGCCCAAGCGCAACCGCCAGCACGCTTTTCATCTTCGAAATATCGTCACCTCTCCTCAGCGCAGCAAACCTTTCAGTCAATGATATAGTGCAAGTAACAATAACCCCATATGCAATCCAGGTCGGCCAATTCTTCCATCTCAGTAACCCAGCCCAAGCAATAAGTCGTATAGAATAGCTTTGAAAACTCCTCAGTCTTTACCGAGGAGTCTTTCTCTTGTTTCTTTACTATAACTATCGGGCTCTAAAGTGAACAAATACCGCCGAGTCAATCGGAATCTCCATGGTCGAAAACTCACCTGGTCGATTACCATAATTAAACTGCGAAACTCGAATCCAGCCATCGTTCAGGATTGCTCGCACAATCATCACATGACCAAAGCGCGAATTCGGATCACGCCAGCCCCAAATCGCTGCCGACCCAACCGCTGGCGTATTATTTGCTACCGCACCCATAATCCGTGGTGCCGTATCTGGCCAGAGCTTCGCATTCCCCTGCCCGCCAAATGAAGTAATATGCCGCCCGAACTCATTAAATAACACCATCGCCGCATAGCTGGTACACTGGCGGTTAAACATTCCCCAGTTATCTACACCAACCGCCGTCGACATACCATAGTTACAACCCCATCGACCCCAGAGACCACGCGCACTCGCTGGATAACCTGAACGATTACCCGAGCAACCCTGTAGCCCCGAGAAGTTCCGTACCGCCCTCTGACCTGGTTGGCGATCAATATGATTACCGCCACCTTGAGTCTCCTGCCAGAGCCTTAGACGCTCTGCATTCAACGCATCAAGCTCAGACTGCGCTGCTTGTCGCATCTGCTGATAACCCTGCTCAGTACCACGTGTCACCGCTAATAGATGTTGCTGCTGCGCTCGCACCGCCACTAAACTACTGCGTTGATTGGTTTGCTGATGTAAAATCACTTCCACCGCCGACTTATCTGCCTCTAACTGATTCTGTAACATCTGCAGCTCAGTGATCGAGTTCCTTAAATTACTCGACACAATCGACATCGCCATCTCTCGGTCAATAAACTCCGCAATATTACGCGATGACAACGCCCGCATAAGTGGCGACAGCTCTCGCGCCAAATGCATATCGACAATCACGTCGCCCAGCTGTCCTTGTAAACCGTAAATACGACCCTCGGTATTCTTGATCTGATCCCGTAACTGCCTGACCTGCAACTCCGACATGTCAATCTCAGCCTGGATCGCCGCCTCCTGTGATCGTAATATACCAATCTGAGTCGCCAAGCTGTCCGCCTGCTCACGATAAGCCGCGATTTGCTGCTGGAATTGTCGAATCTGGGCATTCAACGCCGCAATCTCACGGTCTAGCTGCGACAAGGTCGTTGCATCACCAACCTGAACTGTCGAGATCTGCACAGCCATGACGAACGCCGCCACACAAGCCGCAAAAACTGCCGCCCCTCGGAAGATTCGACCTTCCAGGAGCTTCTTAATTCGTTCTTTATTCACAGTTATGCTCATGTTTTTATTCTATCAGGAGTCGCTACCACTTGTCAATACTGTAATAAGCCTATATAATAGACATTATGAACAAGAAGAAAGAAGTCGAAATCGACAACACTCAAGTCGCCGAGCTCACCGCTGACCTACAGCGCCTCCGCGCCGACTTTGAAAACTACCGCAAAAACATCGACCGCGAGAAAGCCTTACTGATGGATGCCTCCGCTCGCCGCACCCTGATTAATTTCCTTCCCGCCCTCGACGACATCGAGCGCGCCACCGCTCACGTCCCCGACAGCCTAGCCGAAGATCCATGGGCTCAAGGCGTTACGAGTATCAACAAGCGCCTCGAAACTACCCTCGCTAGCCTCGGAGTCAAAAAGATCGAGTCTAAGCCTGGTACCAAATTCGACCCCAACCTCCACGAGGCCGTCCAAAGCGGTGAAAACGGCGAGAAAATCGTCGCCGAACTCCGCACCGGATACACCCTAAACGGCGAAGTTATCCGCCCAACCATGGTTAATGTCGACTAGACCCCTACTTCTTGCCTAGGTGCTTACTTGCCTCACGCACCGAGAGCTTCGCCATCCTGTCTTTGTTCTCATCGATAAATTTCCGCACCCAACCTGGGTTGGTTTTTGCATATTCGCGCAACACCCAGCCTATACTCTTATTGATGAAAAACGCTCTATTCTGCTCTTGATTTAGGCCGTCTGTCGAGGGGCTACTCCGCTCTTTCTCGCCAAAATTATTCTTTATTGTCTTTGCTAGTAACTCTGTGTCAGTCTTGTCTCTCAGGTGCAGTTGATGCTGGATTGCAATCCGACGAATCCAGAAGTCATCATCCGTGCTCCATTCAAGCATAGTCTGCTTCACGCTTTCATCATTTTGCGCCAGGTCACCAAACAGCCCGCACATTCCGTCAATCGTGTCCCACCACTGCTTCGTCTGCGCCAGCTTCTTTAGATTTGGGATATCTGACTTGGTCAGTTGATCTTTCCTGGTATGTAAATACCATACCGCAATATATTGCATTTCACGCATATCTTCATTCCACAGATCAAAAACAAGCTGCCAATCCAGCGGGTCAGTCTTAGAATCCCATAGTGGCTTGAATAGTTTGTCGCGCTCACTAGCCCGCACTCCGTAATGCGGGAATAGGTTTCGCATGTATTTCTTGTCGCGCTCACCCCTCTCGGCATCCGCATGCTGTCCAAACACTTCTCTTATTTCATCTAATGTCATATCAAATAACTCTCTAGCATCCTTAATGGCGGAAGTGAGAGGATTCGAACCTCCGAAGAGTTGCCCCTTACACGCTTTCCAAGCGTGCTCCTTAAACCACTCGGACACACTTCCGTTGCGTTCATTATAGCATACAGAGGAGACCGAACCAGATCCTTTCTGCTCAAGCAAGTCGTTTCATGAAAAGAAAACCGAATTGGGGGTTGCAAACGCTCATGCTAAAGCTTATACTTAGTATAAGCACTAAGGAGAGAGTTATGCGGAGGTATTTATAGATGGGTCTACCAGGATCAAAGTTAAGCGCCATGAAAGGCGCCACAGCACCAAAACCGACCAGAACAACCAATGCCACACCAGTTACAGTTCTTAAAACCAGCGCTTCTATCACTCCACAACCTCGCGTCACCACTCTCAAATCACCACAGTCTATCACGGTTAACCGAACCCCCTCCACTGCAGCTCTCAGGAAGCCCGCAGCTACTCCTCTAGAACCCCTCGCTTTTAAGCGCCCCGATCTTACTGGATCTCCAGCTGAAAAGCCTCAAAGTACTCCTGTGGATAAACCTGTGCAAAAGTCTGTGCGTAAGCCTGTGGAAAAACACGACGACAACTCTCGTTTCGCCTCTGTTCTCCTAGACAGGGAAACCGAAACCACAAAACCAATCAAGAAATACGCTATTGCCAAGCGTAAAGTCTGGGCGGGGCTTGCTTTCGCTGGCTTCTCGCTAGCTGCTACTGGCTTCCTCGTATATCTCAATCTCCCCGACATCTCAGTCCGTGTCCGCGCCAGCGAACTCGGTATCTCCGCTAGCCTTCCAGCCTTCCGACCTGATGGATTCAGTGTCCAAGGCATCGCCGAAGTTCATGGCGACACCCTAACTGTCAACTTCGCTTCACCAGACGACTCTTTCGTCTTCACTGCTCGCCGCTCTTCCTTTGACCCGTACCAAGTAGCCGACCATGCTCGTAGCATCATGCCGGGCGCCGAAAGTGTCTTTGGTGGCGGACTCACCATCTTCGTCGACGGCTCTGACGCTATCTGGGCGAACGGAGGTATCCTGTACACTATTACCGGCGCTGACACTCTTACCTCGCAGCAAATTATCAAAATAGCAATTTCAACGGACTAACGTATGGCTTGGGTGGATAATTCAGATTTACGTCTCACACCAGAGCGTCCTTATACGTACTTCACGATGGAGCTCTATGACCAATCGAACGGCATTCGCGGTGGCGGTGGCCTCGGCGTTCTCGCTGCTGACACGCGTCGCGTCGCTGAACAGCTAGATGTACCTTTCGTACTACTCACGCCTTTCTACCCTTTAGAGCAGCACCAAATTCGTAAAACCGAAGCTGCATCTAATTCAGATTCCGTCATGGACTTTGAACTTGAAAACGTCTTTCTCAAAGTTCATCCGTCAACCAACGGCTTCGAGCATATTGGCGACACTCATGTCGCCACCAAGTTCGATGACCACATCAAAATCGAGATCTGGCAAAAGAAGATGGGCTCCACCCAGCTTCTCACCATCTACGACCCGAATTTCCGCGAACTCTACGCCGACGAAGGCAACTCTAACCACCGTCTATATCAAGAAGTCGCCATGGGCTTTGCTGGTACTGAAGCCCTAAAAATCGCAGGTCTCCAATCTAACGTAATTCAACTCAATGAAACCGCCTGCTTCTTCGCCGCTCTTGCCCGCCTTGACGATCTAGTGTCTAATGGCATGCATATTTTCGAGGCGCTAAAATACGTCCGCGACCACACTCTATACACCAATCACACCCTCGTCCAAGCTGCCGAAGCTAGCTTCACGCGCACCCAATTTGCCGAGTTTGTCCTGCCTAACATCAAGAGTAAATCGGTCGCCCGCTGGACTATGGCTCAGTTCCCCGACAGCGATGGCCATGTCAAGTATGCCGACACCGACAAGCTAACCACCCAGACAGAAGCCCCATTACAACTCTCCAGTATTACGCTCGAGCTATCAGGTAGAAAATCTGGCGTATCGAAGCTCCACGCCAAAGTCGCAAACTACCACGACCTCGATGGCAACAAAATCCATTTCGACGCTGTCACCAACGGTATCGATGTCGCTACCTGGACTATGCCTGAAACTCTCAAGCTGTATCACGATATGGACCTACTGACAAAGTACAACCTCCCCTCCCACGACTACCTCGACAAGCTCCCCGAACTAAATAACGAGAAGATCTGGGCCCAGAAGAAAATCGGTCGCGAACTCCTCATCAAAGCTCTGGCCGATCGTCAAATCCATATCCCCGAGGATGCTATCGTCTTCAACTTCAAGCGTCGCTTTGTCGACTATAAGCGACCCTGGCTTGCCTTTACTGACCCAGAACGCCTCAGGAAAATCCTTGTCGCGTCTAATGCCTACTACATCCTCGCTGGCCGCGTCCACACTGGCGACACCAGTATGATGGATCGGCTCAATAAGATCATAGACATCGTCAATAGTGACGAGGAACTCAAGAAACGCGTCTTCTATCTTGCAGACTACGACGAGAAAACCGCCTATGCCTTAAGCGTCGGCTCTGATGTCGCCATCAATAATCCAATCGTCGGCCTCGAAGCCTGCGGTACTTCATGGGAGAAAGACATCATGAACCTCCAGATTCTCATTTCTACTGAAGACGGCGGCGTGGCTGACATCACAACTCCAGGCGCCTACATGAAAATCGAAGGTAGTGACGAAGCAGCCGAAGTCCAAAGCCTCTATCAGCACATGGAGCACTCTTGTCACCTCCTCCGCACCGAAGAACTCGCTGGCTACCTGCAGGGTCAGATCGCTGCCTATCTGCCAACCATCTCAGGCGCCCGTATGCTTCGCGACTATATCCAGCTACTGTCTAAGTAAATCTGACGGGACATCAACCGAATGTTCGGCTTCTATTAGTTCTCCCATCACTTCAATCTGCCCTAAAGTTACTGCTGATGAGTCATCTCTGCTGTAATCGCCAGACAGATATGCCGAGAACATATGCTTCAATTCTCGCACACAACGACTACGTGTCCGCTCTAGCGGCGTGCGCGCCGTCCGTACTGATAGCGAAACTCGACCAACTGCGCCCAGAGTTTCGTTCGCCCTCTCAATCTCCTGCAAGATATGATTAGCCTCTTTATCGCCAGAAGCCCCATCATCTACCACCGCCCAAGATGCTTGCTGCTTAATCACAAGCGTCTTAACACTTTTTCCCATATTTCACAATGATTATATCATATATATCCGACAACACAAAACCTACGACCGAAGTTGACGATATAGTGCGGCACTAATAAGTATGATACAATTAAGTGAAAGAGTAAGAGAGATATGAAACACACGATCAAGGAGGTAAAACTAAAAAACGGCGCACGCGGACTTTTCGTCCACGTCCCTGATGCTACTGTCATGAACTTCCGTTTCCTCTTCCGCGCTGGCTTCCGCTTCGCCGATCCTAACGTCTACGAAGTCGCTCATCTCCTTGAGCATATGGCATTTGGCAAAAACTCGCGCCACAAAAATCAAACCGAATTCGAAAACGACTTCACTCAAAACGGCGCCTACCATAATGCTTACACCTCAGACAATATCGTCTGTTATTCAGCCGAATGCGCTGACTTCGAGTGGGAGCGCATTCTCGACCTCCAACTCCTCTCAATCGCCGAGCCGCAATTTAACGAAAAAGAGCTGCAATCCGAACTCGGCAATATCAAGTCCGAGCTCACTGGTTATCAGAATGATTACATGCGCCTCCTCTGGCCCGAAGTCCAAATCCGCATTGGCGAGCCAGTCCTAACCTTAACCCAACGCCTCAAAACCCTCCCTAATATCACACTAAATGACGTCTGGGCTCACTACAAAAAGACCCACACCGCTCGCAACCTTCGCTTCGTCATTGCAGGTAATTTCTCTGGCCGCACCGCCCGCATTCTCGAACTACTCGAATCCGCCAAGTTCGACGAAGGCATTGAGCTTCCTTTCCCGCTTGACACCTACAGCAACGCCGCGCCCGAACTCATATCACGCGCTGACGCCAGCAATATATCCTTTGGCTTCTCCTTCGTCCTCCCTCGTCGCCTCAGTAGCAAAGAAAGTGACGCCATGGGTGGCCTCAACCATCTCCTAAATGGCACCATGTCCAGCCGCATTTTCGGTGAAGCTCGTCGTAAAGGCCTAGTTTACGGCATTTTTAGCGAGACTCAGCTCGGTCAACAGCACGCCAGCTGGGATTTCGGCGGCGAAGCTAATCCCGACACCATCGAACAACTTTTCAATATAATCACCCGCGAACTGAAGAAAGTAGCCAGCGGTCAAATCGACTCTGACGAAGTCAAAGCTAACCGCAGCTACGCTCTCGGTCGCCTCCAAATGCAGGGCCAAACCGTCGCCCAAACTGGCAATTTCTATTCTGGCCGCTATGTCAATTATGGCGAGATCGACGACTACGATCGTATGGAGGAACGCATCAATGCCATCAGCGCCCGCAGCATGCAGAATATCGCGACCGACTTCCTGAAAAACGGCAAGTTGTCTCTGGTTGCCGTCGGCACCAAGCGCGACAAGAAACTTATCGATGATCTTGGGCTAAAGCTCGAGAAGCTCCAACAGAACGTCCGCGGCGGAGGTATAATCAGTGGATAGTAAGTCCTTTTTTCAAAACTGCCCTGGCACCATCATCGCTCTCGCAGGCTTCCATCAGAGAACTGCCGCTGCCATGCTTGAGCAGATCTTTAACACCTATTTCGCCACCACCGATCTCGCCGACAAAGTCGTCACAGTTGCTGAAGTCGCCGATCCAGCCCATCGCATCCTACGTGACGTCGACACTCTAAGCGACATTAGCAATATTGACATTGTGTTGTATTTATTGTCTAGGTCTCAGCTTGCCGATCTCGCCGTTAATCTTCCTTTCTTTGTCATCGACCAGACTACCGACTCAACCACTGGTGTTCCAGTTGTCCGTAATACCCATCTGAACTCACAAAAGACCTTCTATCTCGGGCGCGACCTCAATTCTTACGCTCTCGCCAACCAAACTATGGCGTCATCTAAGCGCGCCTTTCCTGAAGATCTCCAATTCAGCCTGCCCGACCTGCAAGTAGTTGGTGACTGGCAACGCGAATGCGCCGCCGCCGCCGCTATCACTGCCCTGGAATTCGGCTTTAAGCCCGACCTTATCCAGCAAGCTCTCGCTGCCTTTGCCGAACTCCCGCATCACCTTGACTTCATCCGTGAGGTCAGCGGCGTCAAATACTACGACGACGGCGTCTCCGTCACTCCAGAGCTCGCCACAATCTCAATTCGCACCTTCAATCAACCCATCGTCATATCAGCCCACAAATTCCCAAAAGAATTGGTCAAGCGACAAATAATCATACCAGCCCCCACCACACCAGAGTCTGTCAAGACTACTAATGACACAACGGCAAACGCTTCGACGCTCGGTATATCCGAGCCACTTGTTGACTATGCTGACACCTTGGCAGATGCAGCTGGACTCGCCAGTATCTTTGCTCTCGAAGGCGACACCGTGCTCTTCGCCCCCGCTGTCCCCGGCATCAATCCCGAGCAGTTCGTCATGGAGGTGAATAAGCTATGAAAACCACCAAAGAGCTACTAGCCAGTGTCACTTCAGCCCTCGAAACCCTCAAAGTCGAAGATAAGAAAAACCGACTATCCGAGATCGAACAAGAAATGTCCAAATCCGACTTCTGGTCCGACCAAGAATCTGCCGAAATAACCGTCGCCGAACTTTCCGCACTAAAAAAAGTCGTCGAACCCTGGACCGAGCTCCACGCGAAGTTGATCAACTTGGACGAACTCTCACTACTGTTAGGCACCGACGCCAGTGACGAAGAAAAACTTGAACTCCAAGCCGACCTTGATTCCGCCACTATGACATATAACGACCTAAAAAAGCACCTGCTATTCTCTGGCGACCATGATTCTGGCAACGCCATTCTCCGTATCACCTCAGGCGTCGGCGGCACCGAAGCCATGGATTTCGCTGCCATGCTCGAACGCATGTATCTCCGCTTCTCGGAGCAAAACGACCTCAAAACCACCCAAATCGAACGTGTCGCTGGCGAAGAGGCTGGCGTCAAAACCAGTGTACTTGAGATTTCTGGCCCTTATGCTTACGGCCAGCTCAAATCCGATCACGGCACTCACCGCCTTGTCCGACTCTCACCCTTCAATGCGGACAATCTACGACAAACAAGCTTCGCTTTAGTCGAAGTCCTGCCAATCATCGAGCAAGCCGAAAGCCTATTAGACCCCAAAGACGTCCGCATCGACATCTACCGCTCTGGCGGCAAGGGCGGTCAATCCGTCAATACCACCGACTCCGCGGTCCGCCTGACCCACATTCCAACCAACACCGTCGTCGCCATCCAGAACGAACGCTCTCAGCTTAAGAACAAAGAGCTAGCCTTCAAAATCCTCGCTGCCCGTCTCGAAAAACTCCGCCAAGAGCAACACGCCGAGGATCTCAACTCTCTTCGCGCCGGCGAATCCGCCGCCTGGGGCCAGCAAATCCGTAACTACGTCCTCCACCCCTACACTTTAGTCAAAGACACCCGCACCAAATACGAAGAAACCGACGCCGACGCCGTCCTCGATGGCGCTATTTCGAACTTCCAAACCGCCTATCTCGAGCATCTCGCTGCCCAAGAAAACCTCGAAACGTAGAAAACCCACCAAAACGCATCTTGGTGGGGTGCTTTTTAAAAGGAGGAAGCATATAGGCTCAGAAGTAAATCGATATTAGCGCGTTTGCTAAGCAAATCCGCTTCCACCTCTGCAACATCTAGTTGGCACTTTTCGGCTATATCTTCAGTGCTTAACTTGATGCCATACCTTTCCGCGTTTATACCAAGTATTTCTTGCATTTTCGGTGTTAATCTGACTAGACCTAGTCGCAACCCGATGTCCTTAGTTGACCCACCTAGACTTATAAGCGGATACCTGTTTTCAAACTCGTGCCTCGCACGCAAAATAGAGTCACTGTGTGCCTCGCAACAACATCCATCATATTGACGACCCATTATATAAAGCCAAATGTGATGGTCTCTCTCGCTAAAAGCAGCTATTACGGGCATATTATTCTCTATATAGCATCTTACATCGACCACCTCTCCTCCGTCCAGCTTCTTCATGTACGGGAACCTATAGCTATAGCATTCAGAACTGATTTTATTGTAGTCAGCCTTTGTCCATTCAAGCGCGAAAAGAATATCTATTGCAACTCGATTCAGCTTACCGCACATAAGGCATTCGTATTGCATCTGTCTGTCGCTACCGTCAACCATGCCCGCAGCACGAAAATGGGCTATCGTGTGGCTTTCCTTGCATAAGATACTCACACGCTTGTAAGCCAGCCTCTTCCCTCGCTCTTTCATGCAACATGCCTCACCAGAACTCGGGTTCTTCCACCTCCGCCTCTTTTTCGTCAGCTGGAATATAATTTCCCGCGCTAGAGTGCTTTGGCTAAATGTTTCTTCGTCATCGCAAAGATACAGCGATCTGCCACAGCAAAGACAACGAAACTCCATGTGCAGTTTGTCATCAGGGTGGGGTCCATCATGACCCATATGGTCTGTCGTGGTATAAAAGATCTTCTCGACCATCAGGTTGCCAACCAGCTCCCCTACTGTCAATTCGGTGCTCTTAGCGCCACCCAGCTGGAGTATACACAGCTGTTTACTGGTAACATTACTCCTTAAGAACCCTGACTCTACAAATCTCATACGCAGTCCTCCTCTTTGTAAATGTCCTACGCATATGCGTCCGTTAGTTGCCCTATGCAACCTCGTTTCATACATTATATCACACTTATGTTAAAAAGTCAATCTTAACGTACTATCTCACCAGCTTTCGCAGAATTTAGATGAAGCGCAAGGAGGAATCGAACACCAAGTGAGTCGTATTAGAGATACGGCGAACGCGACGCCAAGATTTCTGACGCCGCGATTCGCTAGATTCGTAGGCTCTAAATATAGTTAGTCGCAATCAAGATAATCGGTGTCCTACCAGTCGCATCAAAGAGAATATGCGCCACGTCATCTTTCAGCTCAGACTTCAAAGCATCAAGCTTGTTCATGTTTACGCCCTTCTCCGTCTTGGTGCGGATATAGTGACGAACCTTGCCAATCAACTCTTCAGAGTCATCGATATAAATGAATGCTCGACTAATCACATCTGGCGACTTGATCAACTTACCAGTCTTACGCGAGAAGGTCAAGACAACCACGAAGATACCCTCAGTCGAAACATGAATACGATCCTTCACCACCGCTTCGCTGACAATATGCCCCGCATCATCCCATAGCTCCGACGACGCCGCCATGCGGCCAGCCTTTTTCATGTTCTGCTCGGCATCCAGCTCAACAATATCACCACAATCAATCACGAGGATTCGCTCTTTCGGGATCCCGCAAACATTCTCTGCCATCTGGGCATTATGTTCTAGCATATAGTACTCACCGTGTGTCGGCAAGTAATTCTTTGGCTTCAGTGTCGAAACCAGCTTCACATGATCATCAAAGTAAGCGTGGCCCGAGATATGCAGTGGCCCGAGACCATGAATATGACCCTTGCCATTCTGAATCACCTCTGCACCTTCACGCATCAAGCCAGAAACAGTCGCCGTCACATGCGGCTCGTTACCTGGAATTGGATTCGACGAAAAGACGATCGTATCAGTCGGTTTAATCTTGATGTGCCTATGTTCACCCGAGACCATACGATTTAATACCGCATTTAACTCACCTTGCGAACCAGTACAGACAATCACTGCCTTTTCATCTGGCACTTTGACGATGTCTTCCATCTTCATCACCGTATCTTTCGGCACACGGATCTGTCGGCTGCGCAAAGCTACCTCGACGTTATTAATCATCGAGAATCCAGCAAAAGCGACTTTTTTACCTCGCTTCGCCGCCTCATCCAGCACGAACTGCATTCGTACCACCTGAGATGAGAAACACGAAACGATCAAACGACCATTCGCCCGATCCATCGCTCGACCCATATTCTCACCCACATCAAACTCTGAGTACGGGTGCGTACCTGGGCTGTCGATGTTGGTCGACTCATTAATCAGCATCGCGATACCCTCGATCTTTGCGATCTCCTCTAGGCGCGGCAAGTCAAACTCTTTACCAACTGGATTATTCTCAAACCGCCAGTCACCCATATGTAAGATCACACCATTCGGCGTCCGAATCACTAGCGCCGCTGCGCCTGGAATCGAGTGCAGAACATGCACAAACTCAACCGACAAATGTTGTGACAGTTTGATTTCCTTGTGCGCAAACGGGTCAACTACCTGATAATTAGTATCTGGCGGCTCTGGTAGCTCGCTCATTTGCTTCTTGATCATATTAACCGTAAACTCAGTCGCATAAACTGGTGTCATAGGGTTAAATCGCGGCAAAATATGTCGTGTCCCACCGATGTGATCAAGGTGAGCGTGAGTAAATAGAATCGCCTTTACTTTATCCATCTTGTCTTCGAGGTATTTTGTACTTGCGGTCAAATAATTAACACCCGGGTAGTCGTGATTTGCAAACAAAACACCCATATCAATAATTACAATCTCGTCTTTATATTCGATCATCGTCATGTTCTTGCCGATACCGATTTCACCATGGCCACCAAGCGCCACTACTCGCACCGCATCTGGATTGCGCGGCGCATTCTTTACTAGCTTCGGATCAAGCTGTCGTCCGCCCGTACCATTATAACGTGATTTATTCACTGGCACACCGATATGATGCTGGCTCGCCTGCGCTACCACGTCATGACTCTTCAGGCGCTGCGCGCGGGTCACTTCACCCGCTCGACTCGAGACACCGAGCATCTTGCGACGCTCCTCGTTACGCAAACGCGCCTTCTCGTTTTGCTGTCTTAGCTGCTGATAGCGATTCTTTTTATCGCCGCCACCATTCGCACCTGCACCACTATTAGCATTGCCACCTCGACCGTTTTTGCTATTTGCGGCACCAGTCGCCACGCCAACCTCTTTCATCTGCCGCTTATTTGCTACCTGTTTTAGTCTTTCTTCTCTTAATTTCTGCATTCTCTGCATGCGCTGTTTGTCATTTTCCATTTTACTCCTATGGTATTATTTCACTGAATTGTTAGATTTGTTCCACACCTAATAGTGGCGACTAGCACCAACCTCCAAGAACTCTTTAGTACCCCTATTCTAGCACACTTTCGTCTAAGAATCAAGTACCAATCTTACCACTAGAACTTTACTTTGCCATATCTGTATGCTAAAATAGCGGTACGGCACGGTCAGCCCCCACCCTTTCTTGAAAGACGCTGACCGCGTACTTTTGAGAAAGGCTCCCGGCTTTATACTGGGGGATGGTGGGTCCCAGTGGGACAAGGTGAGAATTATGGGACAGATAAACCCCTACTTCCACAGAGCGTTCAACGCAGCAAGCACCCCTGTCTCTGCCTCTAGCAGTAGCAGCAGCAGGGCGGCAAGCGACAGCGGGAATTGGCTCTTAGACTTCCTAGGACTTGGCGACAAAAAAACAACGACCGTCAAGACTGACTACAAAACCGGATTCTTTGGCCAGGCACTCGGCAACTACGACGGCGGCGAACAACACGTAACCATCGAGGCCAGAGGCCCCAAAGAAGCTGTCGTTACTATGAAAGACTACACGGGCGCAGGCGTCCACCGACAAACCTTAGGTGCCCCGCCAGAACGACGCGTCAAACTGACGCAAGTTGGCAACACGACCATCGCCCAAGAACTCACAAACTCAGGCGACGGATTTCTGAATCACCTCAATGGCACCACAAAGTCCGCACCAGCGAACAGAGTGGTCTTGTTGTAAAGCCAAACTAACCCCCACGAAAGGCACCCGCAACAAGGGTTCGGCTCTCACCTCCCCCGAAAGCGAACCTTTCGTGTTCCTTGAGGCTCCTGCTCGGGCACAGGAGACCTCCGTTGATCGCCTCGACACTACTATTTGGTGTCGGGGCTTTTCCTTGCCTTCCTCCTCTGTTCTATGCTATACTATATATTATATATGTTCTGGGATCAATTCAAAGCACCATTTTCTATTTTAGCCCCCATGGAGGGCGTCACCGACCTTGTCTTTCGCCAGGTTGTGACAAAAGCTGGTCGTCCAGATATCTACTTCACCGAATTCACCAATTCCGACAGCTACGCCAGCGAGGCTGGCCGCCCAAACGCCATGCGTCGCCTCGAGTTCCTACCCAGCGAGCAACCAATCGTCCCGCAGATCTGGGGCAGTAAGCCCGAGAGCTTCGCCATCACAAGCCACGGACTTAAAGAGATGGGCTACACTGCTGTCGACATCAACACCGGCTGCCCAGAGAAAAACGTCGTCAAAACTGGCGGCGGTTCTGGCCTCATCAAAACCCCTGACCTCGCTGCCGAGATCATCCAGGCCACCAAGTCTTCCGGGCTGGATGTCAGCGTCAAATGCCGCCTCGGCTTCACTAAAGTCGAAGAATACAAAACCTGGATCCCCCACCTCCTTAAACAAGACGTCAAAGCCCTCACCGTCCATCTCCGTACCCGTAAAGAAATGTCTATCCCACCCGCTCATTTCGAACTTATCCCAGATCTAGTGCGCATGCGTAACGAAATCGCCCCCGAAACCAAGCTCGTTATTAACGGCGATGTCACCAACTCCAAAATGGGCCTTCAGATGGCTGAACAATACGGCTTCGACGGCTGGATGATCGGTCGCGGCATCTTCAAGAACCCTTTCTGCTTCCGAAACCACGAACCAACCCACGAAGAACTCGTAGCACTCTTGAATTATCATCTAGACATCTGGGAGATGCACTGGCTAGATGGTCGTGAGTCGGCTTCTTTGAGGGCGATGCCAGGTGAATTGTCCGCAGGACAAGAGGACCGCCAAGGTCCTGCGGTTCCGCCCGAGAAGGAGTCCGTCTTGCGACCAGGACCAGTACCTTTCGAACCGCTAAAGCGCTTCTTCAAGATCTACATCCACGGCGTTCGTGGCGCTAGCGACCTCCGCGCCCGCTTAATGGAATGCAAAGACATTGCTCAGGTTCGTGAAATATTAGATAAGGAGGAAATATAATATGAGTGAGAAAAAATCAGCCAAGATCATCGTCTGGTCCGCTGACTGGTGTGGCTATTGCCATGCATTAATGGACTGGCTAAATGACAGCGGGCTTCCCTACGAAGAACGCGACGGCGACGGCGAGAGCTGGATTACTGGCTTCCCTACCGCTGAAATCGTCGACGATTCAGGTAAGCGTCTAGCTTTAATTGAGGGCTTCCAGCGCGATAAAATCCTCAAAGCAATCGAAAAATACGACATAAAAAGCGAGGGTAATGACAAAAAAGCCGACTAAAGACCCTAAGCGCAAGCAACCCGCAGCAGTCATTAATCGCCGTGCCCGCTTCGACTATGAGCTCGGGCAAAATATCCTCGCTGGTATGGTCTTAACAGGCGCCAAAGTTCGCGCTGTCCGCGACAGTCGCGTCCACCTGAAGGGTGCCTTTGTCGTCATTCGTAACGACGAGCTCTGGCTCCAAAACGCCAGCTTTAGCGTCAAAAGTAGCGGCAACGACAGCGATAACGTTATCGACACGAGCCCCGTTAAGCTTCTTGTCAACAAGAAAGAGCTCAAAGAACTCACCCGCGCCCGCACCGACGGCTACACCATCGTCCCAACCAAACTCCTCCCTAGTCGTCGCTACATCAAGGTCGAAATCGCCATCGGTAAGGGCAAGAAATCCTACGACAAACGCGAGACCATCAAGCGTCGCGAGTCCGACCGCGAAGCGTTACGGCAGATGAAAGGCCAACGATGATACGCGCCTTCTCTTGGAACGTAAATGGGCTTAGAGCCGTCATCAAAAGAGGTAATCTACAAAAATTCATTCAAGAGTACGACCCCGACATACTCGCCCTTCAGGAAACCAAAATCCAAGAACCTCAGCTCTCCGAACTTGAGCTAGAGAAACTCTTCCCCGACTATCAATTCTTCTGGTCTTTCGCCAAAGACAAAAAAGGCTACTCTGGCACCGCCCTCTGGGTTCGTAAAGACCTCAAAGCCCACAAGCAAATCCTCGAAAAATCCACCGACACTCACGATCAGTACGGCGACGCCTGCAGCGAAGGTCGCCTTACAGCGGTTAACATCGAGGGTGCATTATTCGTCAGCATTTATTCACCCAACGGCAAAGAAGATTTGAGTCGGATCCCTGTCCGCGTCAAATACGACGCTCATATCAATCGTCTCTTCCAGAAGTACGACAAAGTCCTCTTGATGGGCGACTTCAATGTCGCAAACGAACCCATCGATGTCGCAAAGCCCAACACCAAGAAAGGCAAGCACGGCTTCACCCTCGAAGAGCGCGATGGTTTCAAGAACTACCTAAAAAGCGGCTTCCAAGATGTCTGGCGCGACGAAAACCCTGACCGAATCCAATACACCTGGTGGAGCTTTCGCGTCAAAGAGCGCCGCCCCGACAACGGCTGGCGTATCGACTATCAGCTAACCAAGGGCCTCAAAACCCAAAACGCCCAAATCTACCCAGAAATAACAGGCTCTGATCACTGCCCCATCAGCGTGGAGGTTAAACTATAGATGGCTGGATCAGAGAAGAACACCAAATCCGAGATAGTAAAGGGCGGTTCCTATCGAGGAGCCGGTGGCTTTCTCAAGATTCAGGATATTAACAAACCCCTCCACCCAGATAGCCTCCTCCCGCCCGACCGCCTCGATCTCTGCGGTAAGATCCTCATCATTGGTGGTAGCTCAGCAGGATTTGCTGGCGTCAGCTATACCTACGGCAAAACTCTCGAATTAGGAGCCGCCGAAGTCAAAGTCCTCCTGCCAAAATGCCTCGAGAAAATGCTGCCCAAGAATCCCGATTTCATCTTCTCTGGCGATGCCAAGTCTCTCGGCTTCACCAAAGCCATCTACGGCGACCTCAAGGAGCTAGCCACCTGGGCTGACGGCATCCTCCTCATCGGCGACTTTGGCAAGAACTCCGAAACCCAGCAAACCTTCGCTCACTTCCTGGGGAATCTCAAGGATTTTCACGCCGACAAAAAACCAATCCTAGTCACCCGCGACGCCATCTCGCTTTTGAATGACCACCTCCCCCTCGAAAATCCCCACCTAAAGATGTTGATCACATTCAATCAGCTCCAGCACCTCTTTAAATCCGTGCTTTACCCGAAGTTGATCAACTTCAGCACCCCCCTCCCACAGGTCGCCGAAGCCCTCCATAAGTTCACTCTCACCTACGAATGCGGTCTTGCAACCTTCACTCACGATAACCATATCGCAACCCAAGACGGCAAAGTTATCGTCACTAACCTCGCCACCACTAAATACAATCCTCTCACCCTCTGGGCCGGTGAAGCTGCCACTCGCACCCTCCTCCTCTCCCTCTGGTCCCCCAACCCAAAGATCACCGGACTAGCTGGAGGGATACTATGAGCAGCGAGCTAGGAGGCAAGCTCAGACAACGAGGGCTAACGGAGCCTGCTGGCGAGTTCGAGACGGCGCCCTCCCGTGGAGACGGGGTGGGCGAACGTCGTGCCGAGATGGCTGGCTTGCCTAAAGCTCGCATTTCTTTAGCATTATGGAACTTACGCAGCATCCATAACGTCGCCTCAATCTTGCGGACCGCCGACGGCTTCGCGGTCGACACCGTTTATTTCATCGGCACCACTCCTCACCCAACCCTCAAGCGCGACTCTCGTCTCTCCCATGTCCGCACCAAGATGGACCGCGTCTTCGCTAAGACCTCTCTCGGCGCCGAAAAATCCCTAAACCTCCTCCGCTATGACTGCCTAGAAGAAGCCCTCGCCACCATAGACAAGCCCACTCAAATCATTGCGCTTGAGCAGTCACCCGACAGCCATGTCCTCCCCGACCTACCAAAGCTAAAAGACGACGTCCTCCTTATAATCGGCGAAGAACGCCATGGCCTCCCGCCCGAAATCCTCAAGCTCTGCGACTCTAGCATCGAAATCAAGATGCAAGGCATCAAAGAATCCCTCAATGTGTCGGTAGCAACAGGCATAGCTCTATACTCTATATCGCAAAGCTAACCCCAATACAGTCAAAACCACTTCTGTCTCGGGGGTGGTTCTTGTGATATACTATATACACTATGGAGCGTTTATATAATCAATTCAAGCCTATTTCTTATCAATTATTGCTAGACGTCTACACCGCTGACCGCCAGATCACTGGTCAGATGGTCGTAGTTGGTATCCCGAACCCCAAATCCCGCATCGTCAAGCTCCACGCTAACGGCCTCCGCATAGTCGAGATCGGTCAAAACAAACGCAAGCTCAAGTTCACCCAAGAAGGCGACATCCTGTCTATCCACGACACCGAGCCGCCTAGCGCCGCTAAAAACACAGACGACAAAGTCGCCGAACGCGACGACAAGCTCGGTGCCAATCCTGACTCGATCACTCTCAGTATCGCCTGGCAAGCTCCTATCGCCACCCAAAAGATGAATGGCGCTTATCTTTCCACCTGCAATGTAGGCGACAAATCGCGCGAAATCATCGCCACCCAGTTCGAGAGCCACTACGCTCGAAACGTCTTCCCTTGCATCGACGAACCAGAAGCAAAAGCTGAGTTCCATCTCGTCCTTATCCACGAACCAACCCAGAGTGCCCTCGGCAACACCCCTATCATCACCCGCCTCCAAATGGAGAACGAGCGCGTCCGCACCGCCTTCCATAAAACCCCTCGCATGAGCACCTATCTGCTCGCCTTCGTCCTCGGTCAATTCCAGTCGGTCGAGCACATCTCGAAGCACGGCACTAAAGTCACCACCTATGCCACCGCTAATCATTCTCAGGCCTCCCTGCAATTCGCCTGTGAGGTAGCGAGTCGTTCGCTCGACTTCTTCACCGAAAAGTTCGGGGTCCGTTACCCACTTGTCAAACTCGACCAAGTCGCCTTGCCTGACTTCGAAGCTGGCGCTATGGAAAACTGGGGTCTCATCACCTACCGCGAAAGCCTCATGATCGTCAATGAAGCCACCAGCCTCGACGCCAAGAAGCGCATTGCTCTAGTCGTCGCCCACGAAGTCGCTCATCAATGGTTTGGTAATCTCGTCACTATGCGCTGGTGGGACGACCTCTGGCTTAACGAATCTTTCGCTACCTACATTGAGTACGTCTGTATTGACTCAATCTTCCCTGAGTGGAAAATCATGGACGACTTCTACCTCAATGAACGCGCCTTTGCTATGCAGCGCGACCTCATGCCAAACATCCAAGCTATTCGTCAGAACGTCAACAGCCCCGACGAGATCCAAACTCTCTTCGATGGTGCTATAGTTTATGCCAAAGGCGCCTGCCTCCTCTCTCAACTCATCTCTGAGCTCGGCGAGGAAGCCTTCTACGCTGGGATTAAGTCCTACTTCACTAAGCACGCCTTCAAAAACACTACTTCCGACGATCTATGGGCCGAGCTCCCAAACGCCAAACAGCTCATGGATTACTGGCTCGACAACACTGGCTATCCATACATCGAAAGCGTCAATGGCGACAATGTTAAACAGCGTGCCTTCAGCCTGAAAGGCATCGGCGGCAAATCCAAGTTCCCGCTACCTAAACTCCGCAGCGACCTCTCTGGCTACTATCTCTTACCTGTCACACCTGAAAAGATCCACAGCCTGCCTAACCTTACCCCACAAGAACGCGCCCGCGTCTTTACCGACGCTCGCCTTCTAGTCGAAGCTGGCGAGCTCTCAGTCGCTACCGCTCTCGACCTCCTCGTCTCGCTCCAATTCGAGACCGATTATCTCGTCTGGTCTGCTGCTGGCTATTTGATAGCGCTACTTCGCAACTTCATCGAACCTAACACTCTCCAGGAACAACAATTCAAGACCCTAGTCGGCAGAGCCGCACTGAAGTGCTATGTCGCCCTCGGGCTCGAACCAAGCCCGCAGGACACCGCTCACGACACCGAACTCCGAGCCATCATTGTTGGCTATATGGCCTACTCCGAAAGTCCTGATGCCATCAACAGCCTCCTCCGCTATGACATCAACCAGTTTATGCGCTTCGATCCGAATATTCGCGCCACTATCCTTGCTACTCATGTCAAATTCGACACTGGTGCCAACGTCGACCTCCTCGCCAGCCACTACCCGCAGATTATTGCACCAGATATTCAGCACGACGTCGCTATTGCCATCACTAGCACCAAGAACCCAGACCTCATCAATGTCATTCTTGGACGCCTCCTCGACAAGAGCTTCGTCCGCTCACAAGACCTCCTCACTTTCGTAAGCGGTCTTCTATTAAATCCTTACGCTCGACCTCTCACCTTCGACTGGATCAAAGCCAACTGGGCCACTCTCGACGCTCTCTTCCGTGGCCACGACCTAGCTTATTATCCACGCCTACTCGGCCGCACTCTTCGCACAGTACCAGAACTCGGTGACTTCAAAGCTTTCTTTAAGCCACTCGCCAAACAACCTGACATCGCCCGCGAGATCGCGATCGCCGAACCAGCCATCCAGTCACGCGCTCAGCTCATCACCAAAGAACGCGAACATTTCGCCTCCAAGCTCTCTCTACTCCTCACCAGCTAGTCTTGCACGTTTAAGCTCTCTCCATCCAGATGAGATTTGGGTTTTCTCTCAAAGGGTCACGCGCAGGCGTATCTAGTATACGTCGAGCACGGCACTGCAGAGAAAAATTCAAAGGTCGCTGGAGGGTGGGAGCACTCTAAAAGTCGTGATTGCGAACGGCGTTAAAGTTGATGTCGAAATGCTCGAGAAATAGCTGGAATGTCTGCTGATTTAACGGACCAACCGCCTCGAACTCCCAATTATCGCCTGCTGGTAGTGGTCGACCTGCGCCAACGCGCGTCGGATCTACTCTATAGGTGCCTGTATGATAATATAACGCAATCCCCACAGTTACTATCACGAGCGCCACGGCAATCGCGCCGAACACTACTAGTGTTAACTTCTTACCGCCACTCATACCTGTCGCCTCTTCCATCAGAAATTCTCGCTTTCCGCTACCACCCTAGCTCGAAACGCCTCCAGCAGATTGTCTAGGCGCTGCTTCGACGCAACCATATTCTCACGTAAGCTACCAATCTCTCTCGCTACATCTGGTGCTGTCTCGTCGCATCGCATAATCAAGAAAGCCTCTGCTTCCTCTTGGTAGTGCGCAAAAGTCGATTCAAATACCCCCATTTCGCCCGTAAAATCACTAGCGATACTCGCCAATTCATCAATCGAATGTCCATTTAACGCTAACCTTGCGTTCATTGGTAACATCAAGTTACGTAGCATATGATCGTAGCGTCGCCATAACGCCGACTGTAGTGGCGCATCTCGCTCCAACTGATGCTTCGCCGACATTTGCAGCTCATCACAAGACTGTATCTCATCTTCCGCATGCGCATTAAACGCTCCCACCAAAACTAAGGTCACCGCAATTCCAGCTGCCGCGAGCGCTAGGATCCCGCCACGAACTTTTTTGTTGAATCTGTCAGTCATACACATCTACTATACCACACTTACATATCGCGAAAAACCCTTGTAAATCACCTCAAAGTGTGGTAAAATGTCTCTATGAGTGAATTAATCAAGACAGTTAACGACAAGCAAAAGCGTGCAGTTGTTGCGCTCCGTACTGGTGACACCGTCAAGGTCTACCAGAAGATTAAAGAAGGCGACAAAGAGCGTGTTCAGATGTTCCAGGGTACCGTTATTCGCGTTACTCGCAACAATTCTCACACTGCTAGCTTCCTAGTTCGCAAGATCGCTAGCGGCGTTGGCGTCGAAAGAAGCTTTATGCTCCACAGTCCACTTATCACAAAGATCGAGATCGTTGCCCGCGGCAAGGTCCGCCGTAACTTCCTGTCATACATGCGTAATCGCGTTGGTAAATCTACTCGCCTCGCAGCCACCCGTTTCGACCGAGTTAACGCTAACGAGCTAGTTGGCGGCACTCCCGAAGAAGCAGCCGTTGAAGTCCTCGAGGCTGACGAGAAAGATACCGACAACGCTCCCGCTAACGACGAGCCAGCCGAAGAACCAGCTGAATAATTAGTGAATACGACTAATATAGGGAACCGCGCTGAAAGTGCGGTTTCCTCATACCTAGAAGATCATGGGCATGAAATAGTCGTACGCAACTGGCGGACTCGCATGTGTGAGATTGACATCGTTTCAACTTCCGAGAATGAAGATGGCGAAAATGAAATCTTCTTCGTGGAAGTCAAGATGCGCGAATCCGACCATTTCGGTGGCGGTATCGGCGCCATCTCCCAATCCAAGCTCCGTCAGATGACCAGAGCTGCTGAGCTCTTCATCGCCCAGCACTCCGAATTCTCCGACCACCAACCCCTCCTCGCTGCCGCCATCGTCAACGGCAATTTCGCCGTCCAAAACTTCATTATCCTCGACTAGCCAAGATTTTAGCCACCCCATATCGCGGGGTGGCTCTACATCATAAGGCGAATGGCGCGGGCATGTTACCCAAATTATAATCCTCAAACGGAAATTTAAACGCTTCACTACAAATCAGTTCAAATATCGCTATCAGTTCGGGCGCTGTCCTACCAATAATACTCGCTTTCATCCGCGTTAAGCTGTGATCGTACATGATCCGCGAGATCGGCAGAACATAAGACAGATCACTCTTCACTACCGCACCGTCGATCCTCACTTGACCATTACCATCAAAGTATTCCGCTACCTCCCCATATGTCCGCATATCAATCGGTCTTTCTTCACCATCTACAACCAAGCAAAACTGCACAGGATCTGACCCGTAAATCTGCTTGATCGCGCCCACGCCGCCTCGCACGCAAAGCTGAGAATACAGCACTAGCTCCAAAGCATCCAGCATCTTGATGATTTTCGTCAGATACTCACTACGGTCTTCGTAATGATGAAATATCTCCTTCATGAAGTCACTGATCGCCAGTCCATCATAAATCTGCGAAATCGCACCGTGCTCAACCGCCTGCTTGGTCGCTGCTGTCACACCATCCACATCTGTAGACACATCACCGCAAATTGCCTCAGGATTATCATGTTTTATGCCATAAAACGCCAGCGTAAATGGTGATATATCTGTCTTCGCGAACAAGTCACGAAACTCAGCATACACCACGGGTGCCAGTTGCGCTAGCAAGAACGAATGCTCCGCCAACGACTGTACGTAAAACTCTGTCCGATAACGCGCTCCCGGGTATGCGTAACGACGGCAAATCGCCCGCGGCTGATACATACGATAAATCATGGCGTAGAACTCACAGATTCTATGTGCCTTCGCCCTAAGGTCGACGACCAGCTCATACCTCTCAGACATAATTACTCGCCTCCTTATAAAAATTCTTGGGCGCTTTAGAGCGCCCACTATCTGAGTAAACATAATATCACATTATACCCTTTATCGCAAGTTGAACTCCTTGCATTTTCCCCGCCTCCACCCCTTGAACAAAGCGCTTTATTATGCTATAATTACCAAATGGAGCAACAGAAGATCCGCAATATCGCAATTATCGCCCACGTCGACCACGGCAAGACAACCTTGGTGGACGGTCTACTCAAGCAGTCCAAGACCTTCCGCGACAATCAAGCCGAAATGTCCCAGACTCTCATCATGGATAGCGGCGACCAAGAAGCCGAACGCGGCATCACTATTACCGCCAAGCAAACTGCCGTCTTCTATAACGACTACAAGATCAACATTATCGACACTCCAGGTCACGCCGATTTCTCGGGCGAGGTCGAGCGCACACTCAACATGGCGGACGGCGTCCTGCTCGTAGTTGACGCGCAAGAAGGCCCGATGCCGCAAACCAAGTTTGTCCTATCAAAAGCCCTCAGCCTCGGCCTCAAACCAATTGTCGTTATTAACAAAATCGACAAACCAGCCGAGCGTATAAGTGAAGTCATTGACGAAGTTTCTGACCTCTTCCTTGAACTCGCTACCGATGATTCTCAGCTCGAGTACCCAATCTATTTCGCCATCGCCCGCGAAGGCAAAGCCTGGAGCGAACGACCAGCTAGCCACGACCAGCTAGCCAATCTCGACTCTCTCTTCGACGCAATTATTCGCGAAATCCCAGCGCCAAAGATCGACGAAGATGCCTCAAAGGGCGCCCAGCTACTAATTACCGCTCTCGGCTACGACCAGTACATCGGCAAGCTCATCATCGGCAAGCTATCTCGTGGCAAGCTTAGGTCTGGCGAATCCGTTAAAATCGTCAATGCCGCCAGCAACAAATCAGGCAAAATCGACAAAATCTTCGGTTATCGCGGTCTCACTCGTGAAGAAATCAACGAAGTCACCGCAGGCGACATTATCGCCATCAGCGGTATTTCTGACGTCCAAATCGGCGAAACCATCGCCACTGGCGACGCCGAAGCCCTGCCAACCCTCGAGCTCGAAGCTCCAACTATGAGCATCTACATCGGTCCAAATACCGCCCCTCTCAAAGGCAAAGAGGGCGAATTCACCACGTCACGCCAAATCGCCGACCGCCTCAACAAGGAGCTCGAAACTAATATTGCGCTAAAGTTAGAGTCAGACGGCCTCGGCTTTAAAGTCTCAGGTCGTGGCGAGCTTCACCTCTCAGTCCTGATCGAAGCTATGCGTCGCGACGGCTACGAGCTCGAAGTCGGTCGCCCGCAAGTCGTCTACCGTGAAGTCGACGGAGTCCTAAGTGAACCAGTCGAAGACCTCAGCATCGAAGTCAGCTCAGAATTTGTCGGCGTTATCAGCCAAGAGATGGGTCTTCGCCGTGCTACCTTGCAAAACCAAGAGTCCACCAGCACTGGCGCTCAACGTTTCTCGTACTTAATTACCACTGCCGCCCTCATCGGACTACGCGGTCATCTACTTACCGCCACCAAAGGCACTGTCATCATGAACTCAATCCCTTACGGCTATCAGCCGAGGGGGACAGCTATCAGCCAGAAGCGTAACGGCGCCCTTATTGCACACGAACCTGGCGAGTCCACCGCCTACGCCCTCCAGATGTCTGAAGCGCGTGGAGAACTCTTCGTCGGCCCAGGCACTACTGTCTATCAAGGTATGATTGTTGGCCAGAACAACAAGCAAGAAGACCTAGATATCAATGTCTGCAAAGGCAAGCAATTAACCAACATGCGTAGCAAGACCTCTGACGGCACCATCCAGCTAACTCCGCATACTCAATTCAGTCTCGAGCAATGCCTCGACTTCCTCGCTGACGACGAGCTACTCGAAGTCACACCTAAAAGCCTTCGTCTTCGCAAGCGCCATCTCGACCCAAACGACCGTAAGCGCGCGGCAAAACAAGCTAACGCCCATTAATGACGGCTTTCGCGGCAATCGCTATGCCCCGAAAGCAATCGTCAAAAAGCGATTATGATATACTAATCGAAAGGGATAAGCTATGAAAAAATATGAAGACCTATCAGGTTTCCTAAACCTAAAGCCAAACGAGCAAGCCGAGTTCGACCGCATTAAACGCGTCATTCAGAATGCACACCTCAGAAGTGGCTTCAAAACTTACGACGCCCCACTGATGTTCCGTGAAGACGCCTTGCTCGCCAAGTCAGGCGGTGACACCAACAAGCAAGTTTATCGCCTCGAAAAGGGCGATACCAAGCTTGCGATTCGCTTCGACCTCACCGTGCCACTCGCCCTCTTTATTGCAAGCAACGAGCGCGAACTCGCCTTTCCGCTTAAAGTCTCGCAGATCAACAAAGCCTACAGGGGTGAGAAGACTCAAAAAGGCCGCCTCCGCGAATTCTACCAATGCGACGCCGACGTTATCGCTCGTGGCAAACTACCGCTTGAGTATGACGCCGAGTGTATCGCACTCATTGACACTATCTACAGTGAGTTATTCCAGGGCAATGCTAAGTTCACCATTCGCGTCGCCAACCGCAAGCTCCTCTCTGGCTTCCTCGAGAGCCTCGGCCTAGGCGAAGACGCACTCCAAGTCCGCAAAATCATCGACGACGTTGAAAAAATCTCGCCTGAAGATTTCCAGAAAAAGCTCGCCGAGTGCGGCGTGAACGAGGAGCAGTTCGCGCAAATCACCAACTTCATCGAGCTTAAAGGTAGCGCTCAGGATGTCTTCGCCAAGCTAGAAACCCTCAATATTACAACTGAAGATTTCACCACAGGTTTGGGCGAGCTGGTGGCTGTAATGCAAAACCTCGAACTCCGCCAAACCCAGAACGTTATTGTTGACCTAGCTATTGTTCGTGGTCTCGACTACTATACTGGCACCGTCTTCGAGACCAATATCGTCAACTACGAAAACTACGGCAGTATCATGAGTGGCGGTCGCTACGACAACCTCGTCGCCAATTACAGTGACGAGAAATTCGAAGGCGTCGGCGCCAGCATCGGCCTCTCTCGCCTCTACGAAGTCTTAGTCGAGACTGAGCTAGTCGAAGTCAAACCTAGTGGCGTCGACCTCCTCTTCATCCCTATCGACCAGAATGCCTACGAGTTCTGTGTGAATGAAAGCAAAAAACTCCAATCCGAAGGTAAAACTACCGACATACTCTTCTCCGACCGTGCTCTCAGCAAGAAGCTCGAATACGCCTCTAAATCTGGAGCATATCAGGTCGCAATTATTGGCGAAAACGAGATCAACAGCGGTAATTACGAAACTAAAATAGTAAATTAACGCCCGACGCCAGGCGATTTCGGAGGCAGCCAAAGCTGTTCCTGCCTCAGGGGTCGCCTGTTGCGTTGCTCTCTGTTTTATGCTATACTACCACTGTTATGTCCAGCATCCAGTCCATCACTTCGCTTAACGATTTCGGAGGCGCAACAGACCAGTCGGTCCTTGCGATTTTCCGTCGCGCCTTGCAGCTTCGTGCGCTCTTTTCTGCTCTTAAATATGACGAAGAAGGCGCTCTGCTTCTCGCTATCATGTGGCAAGTTGACTCACCAGCCCATAAATTCCTCGCTGCCCGCAAGGTCACTCTCGTAGCCCTCACCAAGGCTATTTCCATCGCTTCTTGCGACCTCGCCACTGCACCCGAACCAAGTCCGACTATGCCGACTGGCTATGTCCGCTTTCTCAAAGACTGCCTAGAGGACTACGATGGTATGTTGCTCACTTCTGAGATGCTACTCTCATATGTGCTATCACGACGTCGCGCTCAGGATATTCTGCGACTTATTCAGGTCGACCCATTCCCGCTCGAACAAGAACTCGAGAAGCGCTTTGAGCAAGGCCTATCAATTCGCGAACGCCCCAGTCACATCAGCAACTCCTCTACCCCACCCTTCCTAGCTCCATTCCTTATCGAGTTCCATAGCAATCCGCAAGACAGCCCACAGCCCACAAGTAAGGCCGCCGACACCTCTGCTTTTCTAGTCGACCTCGTCGAGCTTGCCAAAAAAGGCAGGTTCTCTCCTCTCATCTCGCGCGATATCGAAGTCGATCGTCTCACCACTATTCTCGCTCGTCGCACCAAGAACAATCCGCTCTTGCTTGGCGAAGCTGGTGTCGGTAAAACTGCCATCGTCGAAGGTCTTGCTCATCGCATCGCAGACAACTCGGCACCCATCTTCTTTCAAGATAAAGTAATATATCAGGTCGACATGACAGCTATGCTTGCTGGAGCCTCCTATCGTGGTCAATTCGAAAAACGCCTCCAAGATGTCGTCAAGAAACTCGAGGCCGATCCAAACGCCATCGCTTTCATTGATGAACTCCACACTATTGTCGGCGCCGGCGACAGCGAAGCAGCTACTGATGCCGCCAACATCTTAAAGCCCGCTCTTGCTCGCGGCAACCTCTCGGTCATCGGGGCTACTACACACGCCGAGTTCAGCCGCAGTATCGCTCGCGACAAAGCCCTGCTTCGCCGCTTCCAAACCATCTACGTTTCCGAACCTGATACAGCTGCCACTCTCGCCATTCTTCGCGGTGTTGCACCGTACTATGCCGATTTCCACAAAGTCAAAGTCGACGACTCATTACTTGCTCGTATTGTCGACCTCTCTAATACCCACATTTTCGAAGGTCGATTCCCCGACAAAGCCCTTGACCTCCTCGACGAAGCAGCCGCCCGCGCCAAGGTGAACGGCGACTATAGCAAACTTATACAGCAAGTCACTAAGTACGACAAAGAAATCAAGGAATGGCAGACTAAAGCAAAGATGGTCACTGCCGAAACTCCTCCCGCGCACCAAGTTAGCGCTAAAGCAAATATCTCTCGTCTCCGCCAAGCCAAGGCCCGCCTAGAGAAGAAGCTTACCGCACTTAGCCCGCTAACTGAGCAGCATGTTCTCCAAGCTCTCAGCGCCCGCACTAAAGTCCCGCTCGAGAAGCTGGGATCACGCGAAAAAACCGCCCTCACCGAACTCGAATCCAGCCTCAACCAGCACCTAATTGGCCAGTCTCATGTTATCTCTGAGGTCTCCGAAGTCATTCGCCGTGCCAAATCTGGCCTCGCTAGCCCAAAACGCCCACTTGGTAGTTTTATCTTTACTGGCCCAACTGGCGTCGGTAAAACCGAACTAGCAAAAGTCCTAGCTCGCGAGATCTTTGGCGGCGAACAATACCTCATTCGTTTTGACATGAGCGAGTTTAGCGAGAGTGCCAGCTCTGCCAAGCTACTTGGCTCACCTGCTGGCTATATCGGCTATCAAGACGAAACTGGCTTCGATCGTATCCGCCAAAACCCGCATAGCGTCGTCCTTTTCGATGAGATCGAAAAGGCTCATCCAAGCGTTTGGAATATCTTCCTGCAAATCCTCGAAGATGGCCATGTTAAAACTGCCCGCGGAGAAGCTATCAACTTCCATAACACTATAATTATTATGACATCAAATCTGAACAGCAGGTCTGGCTCTGGTGCACCTATTGGTTTCAGTACAGCTGAGACGGCAATAGGGCGCGAGGCAGCCAAGGCTGCCCCTACAGAGAAAGCTACTGCCTCAGCTAAGCTATTATCCAAAAAGATTAAGCCTGAACTAATCGGCCGCTTCGACAAAATCCTAGAATTCAAGCTGCTGACCCATAACGATGCTGCACAGATCTTTGATCTCTTTTTCAACGAACTCGCAGACCGCCTCAAGCCACAGAACATCAAGCTATCCATTACCCCTGAAGTCCGCGATCGCCTCATTAACCTAGGCTTCTCCAGCCAATATGGTGCCCGTGAAATGCGCCGAGTTATCGAGCGTGAACTCGAAGCCCCTCTCGCCCTACGCCTACTTGGTCAAGAGAAGCCTACCCCTCGCATCAAGGTCTGCCTCGAAGGTAGCCGCATTACATGCAGGTAGCCGTCTCGGTAGGTACATATTGACTTTTAGCCATAAGTGTGATATAATGTAAAAAGCGAGAGTGACCCTCGTGTCAAACAAGCGCAATTTATAAATATTATTAAATTTAGCTAGCTCATAACCCTTTACCCCACCTATAATTCCGAAGGAGGAATAATTATGAAACCCACCATGAACCCGTCTCCGCACTATGAGCTTGATGCCGCAATTACTGTGGCAGAGCTTTCATTTGCTTTTTCACAGAAAGAGTTCTGTCTCCGTGCCTGCGATGGCAAAGATCCAAGAGATAGCCTACCTTCAATAATGTACAATGTAAAGTTTTCCTGCACAATCGGTGAACGCAACATCGACATCAACCAGAGTTGGTGGATACAGGATAGTGAGACAGAAGGCCAAGATAATTCATGGCACTACAACGAATTATGCAACATAGCAGAACTGCTGGGCTCTAAAGTCGACTACTATGATTACGGTGTTGTTAAAGGCATGAAAGTAAAGTTGATCTGCACTGCCAACAGTGTACTCGGCAACCAATGGGACATAGGACAACTAGCCGCTATTGGCACCGAAGATGGCGAGAAATTCATAATTCTCCGAGAAAAACCTCTTAATGGACTCCCTATCAGAAAGCACAACATACTCGCCAACAGCAAGTCTGAGGTACTGCAAGCGATAGAAGCCGACTTCGAAGAGCTACGCAGTAAGATTAAAGCTAAACCCAATTAATAATATTCTCAAAAGAGCCCTGTATTCTTCACTGGGGCTCTTTTCGTATCCTTAACCTCATTAGCAAGTTATGGGGTCGAGCCGTCATAGAAATCCCGCCAGTACAAGCGGGATTCCTTTTATCCGAGGTTTAGTTTATTTAGCTTCCGGTCTGCTTCGCTTCTCGCATTGGCACGCCAGTCTTTACAAACTTTCCGCCTGCCTTCTCGATAGCCGCAGCTGCGGTCTTGGTTGCAAACTGAGTCGCAACTTCGACTTTACCCTTCAGTTCACCACGGAAGACAATCTTCACGCGGACAAACGGGTTCGAGATCAAGCCCGCTTCAGCTAAAGTAAAGTTATCTGCCTTAGCCATGCCATTTAGCTGGTCTAGGTAAACAACTTCTGCCTTCTTATGTAAGCTCTTGAAACCTTTAAGCTTCGGTACCGCCTGCATCAACGGTCGCTGACCGCCCATGAAAGTTGCCGGCATTTTCTTGTGTCCTGTTCGAGACTTCTGACCCTTAGTACCACGACCAGCGGTCTTACCCTGCCCAGCCGAAATACCACGACCTACGCGCTTGCGAGCAGGGCGAGCAGCAGCTTCTAATTCATGAAATTTCATTACTTTGCTCCCTTCTCTTTGTTAGCAGGTGCGTTCTTTCGAGTCACCCATGATGACTTCGGTTCTAGTCCCTGCAATGCTTTAACGGTCGCATAGGCAATGTTTACTTTATTAGTCGAGCCTAGCGACTTAGAACTCACGTTCTTAATGCCAGTCAAACCTAGTAGCGTTCGCACTACACCGCCTGCCACAATACCAAAGCCCTCTGGTGCTGGCTTGATTAATACAACTGCGCCAGTTTCTTTTGCTTCCACAATATGTGGAATAGTCGTATTCTCAAGGTTGATGGTTACGACATTCTTCTTTGCTCGGTTTGTCGCCTTATTAACAGCTGAGGTTACATCCTGCCCCTTAGCTACACCAACACCGATTCGATTCTTGCCATCACCAACTGCCACCAACGCTTTAAAGCGGAATCGTCGACCACCCTTTACTACGCGAGCAACTCGATCAATCGATACGGTTATCTCCTCAAACTCCTTTGGTGCCTGCGGCTCATCGCGTCGACCACGACCCCTCTGTCGTGGGCCACCACGACCATCACGCCCACCGCGGAATGCTCGGGTTGTACCCTGCTCATTCACAACTGTGAACTCGCCGTCAGCAGTTTTTGGAGCTGCTTCAGTTTTTACATTTTCATCTGCCATATTAGAACTCCAATCCTTCCTTGCGTGCTGCATCTGCTAGAGATGCTAGTCGGCTCGCATATTTTCGGCTACCGCGGTCCAGAACAACCTTCTTTACGCCTGCCTTCACTGCTTTCTTTGCAATATCTGCACCAATCACAGCTGCTTTCTCAGTCTTATTGCCTGTCATCTTCTGGCCCACAGTTGTTGCTGCCGCTAGCGTAACTCGCTTTTCGTCATCAATTATCTGTGCTTCAATGTGCAGATTGCTGATTCTAACTACCAATCGTGGTCGTTCAGCTGTACCGGTAATCTTTGCGCGCACTCGATTAGCGCGTCGCACTGCTCGATTTTTCTTATTTACTAGTTCGCTCATTTCTTACCTGCCTTTCCAGCCTTCCTTAGAATTCGCTCATCAGCATACTTGATACCCTTACCCTTGTATGGCTCTGGTGGCCTTAGAGCTCGGATCTCTGCCGCTACTTGACCGACAGCTTGCTTACTGATACCCTTAACAGTAATCTCCATCTTATTGGTCTCTAGCTGCACGCCCTCTGGTGCTTTGTATTTGACTGGATGCGAGAATCCAAGCGCCATGTCAATTTCCTGCCCACCACCACTCAGGCGAAAGCCGACTCCATTGACTTCTAGCTTCTTCTCGAAACCTTCAGATACACCAGTCACCGCGTTATTGATTAACGCCCTCTGTAAGCCGTGCTTCGCTCGCGCCTCTGCCTCGTCATTCTCTCGTGCTACAATCGCTTCTCCCTCAACCACTTCGACTTTCACGAAGTTCTGGTGAGGTAACACCAAAGTACCCTTAGCACCTGCGACCGTTATGTCGTCTGCGCCAACCGTGATTGTCACGCCCGTCGGGATCTTGATGGGTAGTTTTCCGATTCGACTCATACTTTCCTTTCTTTTCTTATTCTATTACCAGACCTTGAGGAGAACTTCTCCGCCAATCTTGGCTTCTTTTGCTTCAATACTGGTCATGATACCTCGCGAGGTGCTGACAATCGCCAAACCTCGACCGCTCTTGATGCGCGGCATCTCTTTTGCAGCCATATAAACACGACGACCCGGCTTCGATACTCGAGTAATCTCGCTAATCACCGGTTCACCCTTCGCAATTTCAACATGCAGAATATCGCGTGGTTTCGCAGGTTCAATCTTCACCTTTGAGATATAACCTGCCGCTACCAACTTATTTGCTACCGCTTCGGTTAGCTTCGATGAAGGCATGCTGATTTCATTATGTCCGGCATTGATTGCGTTACGAATCCTCGTAATCAAGTCGGCGATTTTATCTGTACTATAATTCGACATATTTCCTCCTACCAACTACTCTTTACTACGCCTGGTATTTCACCCTTTGACGCCTTTTCACGGAAATTCAAGCGGTCCATGCCAAATCGTCGCATATAGCTACGCGGTCGACCTGTTAGCATGTCGCGATTCTTGCGTCGGGTTGGGCTGCTGTTGCGTGGCAGCTTCTGTAGACCCTCGTAATCACCAGCCTGCTTTAGCTCAGCGCGCTTTGCAGCATACTTCTGATACATTTCTTCGCGCTTCTTGTCTTTTAACACCATAGATTTCTTGGCCATATTACTTCGCCCCCTTCTCTTCTCGCTCAAACGGCATACCGAAGCCCGCTAGGAGCGCCTTGCTCTTCTCTACACTACCGTTCTTGACCACAAAGATAACTTGCAGACCATGCAACACTTGAGTCTCCTCAAATGTCAACTCTGTAAAAATATTCTGCTCTTTGATGCCTAGAGCATAGTTACCATCCTTATCAAACGACTTCAGTGACACGCCACGGAAGTCACGGGTATGCGGCAATGCGATGCTAATCAAACGATCAGTAAACTCATACATCTTCGCGCCACGGAGGGTTGTAGTGTAACCGAGTGCACCACCCAGACCCTTACGAATCTTAAATGAAGCAATTGACTTCTTCGCGATCCGACCAGTTGCATGTTGACCAGTGATTTTCTCGATTGTGTTCTTTACTGTCTCTAGGTATTTTTTGTCTTCCTTCTTCTTGCCGACACCAGAAGCTACGATTACTTTTTGCAGACTTGGGACTTCCATCACATTTGCGAGGTTAAGTTCTTTCTGCAATTTCGCTCGTAGTTCGTTGTCGTACAACGCTTTCAAACGCGGTTGCTGTACCGCTTTAATCTTCGCAGCCATTATTTAATCTCCTTATTGCCGTGCTGTTTCGCAATTCGCACCAACTTACCGCCATCTGCTCGCTTGAAGCCGATTCGGCTAGTCTTGCCAGTCTTCTCATCAACCACAACCGCTAGCTTCGATAGGTCAACACCTACCTGAATCTCGCGCTTGCCACCCTGCATGTACTGGTTTGCCTTATAGTGTCGCTCCCGCAGACCGATACCATCGATATATGCGATACCCTTAGCTGGGTCAACACGCAAGACTTTACCGGTCTTACCTTTGTTGTCACCAGTAATAATCTTCACGAGGTCACCCTTTACAATTCGACTTGCCATTATAGTACCTCCGGTGCTAAGCTGATAATCTTCGCATAGCCGAGCTCACGTAGTTCGCGTGGGATTGGACCGAATACACGAGTACCCTTTGGTGTCTTGTCTTCGTTAATCAATACCGCCGCATTGTCATCAAAGCGGATAGTTGAACCATCTGATCGCTTGGTTTCACGACGAGTCCGTACAACCACCGCACGAACTATTGTTTTCTTCTTGGTATTGCCAGCTGGGTTCGCATCCTTAACGCTTGCTACTACCACGTCACCAATGCAGGCGTAGCGTCGGCGTGTGCCGCCAAGTACGCGGATTACACCTAGCTCTTTTGCGCCACTGTTGTCAGCGACATGTAATCTTGACTGCTCCTGAATCATTGCTCGCCCTCCCCATCAGCCTCGGGGGCAATCTTCTCAGGCTCTTCTACCTTCACGACATCGTCGCGTAGAGATATCACCTCAGGTGCGCGCTGTAAGATTTCAGTCATCTTCCAGCTCTTTGTCTTCGAGATCGGTCGAACCTCTACGATCTGTACTCGATCGTTTAGCTTCGCCTCATTATTCTCATCGTGTGCCGTGTATTTGCGGGTAACAAGATACTGCTTACGGTAGATTGGGTGCATCTGCTTAGATTCAACCGCAACCGTAATAGTCTTATCACGCTTCACCGACACTACCTTTCCAATCTTAGTTAGTGCCATTAGAACTCTCCTCTTTTTACAATCTTCACTCGGACCGGGAGTTTGTGACCAGCAAGGCGCAATGCCTCACGTGCTACATCCTCTGCCACATCAGCGATTTCAAACATCACTGTGCCAGCCTTTACCTTCGCCACATAGCGGTCTAAGTCACCTTTACCACTACCCATTTTCACATCTAGCGGCTTCTTGCTCACTGGTGTGTGTGGGAAAATCCGAATCCAAATCTTACCGCCACGCTTTACGTGACGTGTCATTGCCTGACGCGCTGCCTCAATCTGTCGAGCGTCAACTCGCTCGTTGTCCATGCTCATAAGACCAAAGTCACCGAACGCCACTGTATTACCACGAGTTGCAACACCATCATTCTTGCCTTTACGGACCTTGCGGTGCATCACTCGCGCTGGGATTTTAATTGCCATCTTACTTCTCCCCCTTATAGATCCAGACCTTAACGCCTACGATGCCCGCGATAGTCTGCGACCTAGCAACATGAAAGTCAACATCTGCACGTAGTGTGTGGAGTGGCACCGAGCCTTCGATTAGTCGCTCGCTTCGGCTCATTTCTGCGCCATTTAGTCGACCGCTAACTTCAATACGGATACCTTTAGCACCAGCTGCCATTGTACTTTGTGCTGCCATCTTGGTTGCTCGGCGGAAATTGATGCGTCGCGCTAGTTGCGCTGCGATGTTTTCTGATACCAGCTTAGCAGATAGCTCTGACTTCTTCACTTCTTCAATGTCGATACGAACTGGCATTTGAGTGATCTTTTCAAGCTCAGCCTTGAGCTCATTCACACCAACGCCACCACGACCAATCACCACACCAGCCTTCGCTGTTGAGATGGTTACGGTTACAAGGTTATGTGATCGCTCAATCTTAATACCAGCGATAGTTGGTCGCTCACCGTACTTCTTCTCGATAAACTCACGGATCTTAACATCCTGGTGCAGCCACTTCTTGAAGTCAGACTTCGAGGCAGCAAACCAGTTTGACGACCAGTTTTTGTGGACTTGCAGTCGGAAACTGCGTGGATCAACTTTCTGTCCCATTATTTGCCTTCCTTCTTATTAGCCTTCTTGTCGTCTGCTTTATCCTCAGCTTTGGCAGCTTTTGCTACCTTCTCTGCCTTCGGCAAGCCAGCAACTTCTACAAAAATATTACTTGATACTTTCTCATAAGGCAACGCTCGACCGCGGGATGCTGGAACATATCGGCGAATTCGCTTGCCTGCGGTCACCATAATTCGAGTAATCACGATAGTCTTCGGGTCAACTCGGTGCTGGTCGATTAGATTCGCCTTCGCGCTCATAATCGCCTTCTTGACCGGCAATGCCGCACGCCGCTGCGTATGATCTAAGATGACCAAAGCGTCATCAACCATTCGCGCGCGAACTAAAGCCGCTACAACGCTCGTCTTCCTTGGCATAGACTTTACGCCCTTAGCAACCGCGTGTGCAAAGATATAATCAGTCTGTTCAGCCATGACTAACCTTTACCTTTCGCCGCCTCAGCAGCCTTCTTGCCGCCGTGCTTCTTAAACTTACGTGTTGGCGCAAACTCACCGAGCTTATGACCAACCATATTCTCTGAAATGAATACAGGGATGTGCATCTTGCCATTATAAACCGCGATCGTTCGTCCGACCATCTCTGGTGAAATAACTGATGCTCGCGCCCATGTCTTAATCACGGTGCGATCCTCTGCGCCTAGTCTCTCGACCTTTCGCACTAGCTTATAGTCGAGGAATGGGCCTTTCTTTAGTGACCTACTCATTTTTTACCCCTTTTTGCATTATGTCGGCTCACAACAATCATCTTTGTTGTTCGCTTATTCTTGCGTGTGCGTACACCTAGAGTCAGCTGACCCCACGGCGTGCGTGGTGGCTTACCAGAACCGTGTCGACCGCCGTCACCACCGCCATGCGGGTGATCTACTGCGTTCATCACAACACCGCGAACTGTTGGGCGGATACCCTTGTTTCGGATGCGTCCTGCTTTACCCCATTTGATGTTCTGATGCTGCGCGTTACCAATTGTGCCGATACTTGCCATTGAGTTGACTGAAATCTTGCGAACTTCACCGCTTGGCATTTTCACGCTCGCAAACTCACCCTCTCGGGCTACTAGCTGCGCGCTTGTTCCAGCACTTCGCACTAGTTGCGCACCGCGACCTGGAGTTAGCTCGATACCATAGATATGCGAACCTAGCGGAATCTGCTCTAGCGGCATGCGGTTTGAAGTATCTGGAGCTACGTCTCCCTTGCCTACGGTAATAACTGTACCTGGTTTCATCTCGCTATCAGCGAGAATGTAGTGGTAGACGCCCTTCTGATCCTTAACTCGCGCGATTCGTGCTGTACGATTTGGGTCGTACTCAATATGCTCTACAGTTAGAGTAAGTACGCCATCTGCTACAGGTAGCATCCGGAAGTCAACCAGGCGATAGTGTTTCTTCGCGCCACCACCGCGGTGTCGCACCGAAATACGGCCAGCGTTGTTGCGACCTGCTTTTTGCTTCTTGCTTGCAAGAAGTGACTTCATTGGCTTCTTCGCAGTAATGTCTGAGAAATCAGCACTTGTCATCTGTCGACGACCTGGAGTCGTTGGGCGATATTGTTTAATGCTCATTTCTTACCTTTCTTTTCTGCCTTCTCGAGGTCTTTATTTGCCTTTGCGGCATCCTTAGCCTCCGCCTTCTGCTCATCGAAGAATGGTAGTGTTTCACCAGCCGCCAGTCGCACATATGCGAATCGCACATCTGGGCGCTGAATCTGAATCGGGAAGCGCTTCGCACCCTTTGAACCGCGCGCCATCTTGCCCTTACGGACCGAGACGGTTACATTAACTGGCTTTACCTTAAACTCTTCGGCCACCGCCTTCGCGATTGACTGCTTGCTCATCTTCGCAGGAACTTTAAACATGTAAACACCACCATGACTTAGGAAGAATGCCTTCTCTGAGTTAACTGGAGTTAGCTTAGACTTCACAATTACTGCCTCTGCTGTCTTTTCTGTCTTCTTAGCCATTTTCACCTCCTCGCTCTACGCTATTTAGCCATTCAGCGATCATCGGTAGAGATGGCTCTGTGATCACAACCACATCTGCGTTCAAGATGTCAAATACATTTAGATAGGTTGGTCGAACGACCTTTAGGTATGGGAGGTTATTTGTCGCTCGCAAGATTTCATCTGTCTTTTCTGTCACAACTAGTAGGACTGACCCCTCTGCCTTAGTCGCATTCTCGATAAATGTGATAGCTTCCTTAGTTTTGCCCTCTTTTGGAGCAAATACCGGAGCTGTGACGACGCTCTTAGCAGCGTTCTTGAGCGACAACGCTTGCTTCACAGCTACGCGCTTCGCGGTTTTCGATAGTTTGAGTGTGTAATTTTGATCACCAGTTGGACCAAATGCGATACCACCACCACGCCAGATTGGGTTACGGCTCGAACCAAATCGCGCTCGACCTGTCCCCTTCTGTCGCCATGGCTTTTTGCCACCACCACGGACTTCGCCTCGTTTCAGAGTCTTAGCATTCGCCATACGGCCATCTGCTAGGTATGCATTGTATGCGACCTTCAGCAACTCGTGGTTGCCTACTTCTACGTTAAAGATTGTCTTATCTAGAGTTGCCATAATTATTCTCCTCGCACCTCAATTAGACCCTTTTTCGGACCTGGAATCGCCCCCTTTATACCAAGGAGATTATTCTCTACATCAATAAATGCCACTGTCAAACCAGCGACTGTTACTCGATCCGCGCCCATGCGGCCTGGCATCTTCTTGCCCTTCAAGATTTTCTGTGGGTACATCGAACCAATCGAACCAACTCGTCGCTCGTAGCCCTTAAAGCCGTGAGATGCTGGTCCTGATCGGAAGTTATAGCGCTTCATTGTACCCGCGAAGCCTTTACCCTTCGAGATACCGCTCACGCGAACCTTGTCGCCGAGCTCAAAATTAGCGACGGTAAACTCGTCGCCTGTAGCTACTTCGTCCTGTTCGCCCATACGAAACTCTCGCATCGCCTTTGGCGCGCTCTCAATTCCGTGTTTTTTTAGATGGCCCTGTACTGGTTTGCTGATATTCTTACCAGCTCCGCAGACGATCTGAGCGGCCTTATAGCCGTCGATCTCGATGGTTTTCACTTGTGCAACCTTGCACGGATCCGCCTGCAGCAGCGTGATAGGTGTAACTACACCATCTTCGCCGATGAGTTGGGTCATGCCAAGTTTTGTGCCTAAGATGACTTTCATCCCTGTCCTTTCTCTCTTTTAACTTATTTTCCACTCAATAAATCCTTGGGTTTAGCGGTTTCTATCGTGAGAGATAGACCTGCCAAAACGCCAAGTTTCCATACTCATTATAGCAGACTATCCGCCTCAATGCAACACCTTTCAAACATTCTCGCTAGGACACATTAGAAAATCACCCAAAATCTCACCAAAAATGCCCTAGGTATTGATTTTTAAACGTAAGTGTGATATAATATAGAGAGTAAATATCATATATTCCTTAGGAGGCTGAAAAATATGGTAGCAGAACTTTTAAAGAAAGAATTAGCAAAGCTATCCCGCGACACGTACGACTGGGAAAACGGGTATCTCCAACTACGCAGAATAGCAGAAATCATAGGCGCTAATGACGCGCTTATGCAAGTTTGCTTGGATCAATTCGCAGAGTTCCCCGTCGAAGCTATCTACGAAGAACTCGTCAATTCTGGGCTCCCAAAAAACAAAGTTTTGGCTATGGCCGAGCTACTGCGCTTGCGCGAAGCTACCCAGACAGATAGCGAGTACTGGAGTGTTATCTACAGCCAGTTTTTAGACGATAGCACCTTCGGCGCACTCAGTATAGTGCGAGAATCGGTCGTCCAATTAGCGCGTCATCACATACACCATAGAGACAGCCAGGACGTAGACGATATGATCTATCTCTGCTTTGGCGACCACCTATACAAAGATGACCTCAATGAAATTATCGATTTACTGGCAGCGTCCCCCACTACACCCAACATGCAGAAATGCGTCAGTAGATTCAAAATTACAGATGGTGATATGCTTACTTACGAATTGAGCGACGACGGACCAGTCGATTGCGACTTCTACGACGTCACTGACACAGTTAATCGCCTCAGAAAAGCCTGCGATCTACCCCCGCTCACAGCCTCAGCTAATGCTTTCAGCTAACCCTCACTCCTGGTTCATGCCAGGAGTGTTTTTTAACCCCTACAAGAACCTGCGTTAATTTGCCTCTTCTCGGCTGCCCTTCACCAAACTCTTAATAATCGCAATCGCCGCCGCAATCAAGGTTGCCATAAAAGCACCAACCCCAAAGAACGCCCAGCGGTTATCGAGCAGACGGAATATCCCCTCTCGCTCCCCTTCATTCCTTTCGCCCGACATCTCGCCGTCCTGGAACTCTTGCAGCTGACTCTCTAATACGTTAAGCTGCTCCTCTAGCGAGTGCACTCTATTGATCAACCCAAGTTCCCGCGCGATCTCCAGAAGCCGTACTGGTGACATCTCAAATTTCGTCGCTAAACGCAATATCTCTTCATGCGATACGCCTATCTCGCGCGCGATCGCCAATAACTCTTCGCTCGGGCCATCATCCTCAGAATCATCCTGCGGTGGCTGCGGCTGCTGTACTGGCCTCTGGAATCGCGCCGTCCTAGTCGGCGTTGTTGTCATATTATGGCTAGTCACATTATGGCTCGCGTCGATACAGGCCCCCCTCACGTTCGTCAGCCGAATCTGCCCCGACTGCCCATCCGCCAAGCTACGATTTCGCACTGTCAATGTTGCAACACTCGTATTATTATTCACACCATCCGACTCCATCACAATCCGTCCAGTATTTGCGTTAAATGTCACGCCCGTTCGGTTCGCTACCGTTACGTTCAGAGTATTATCAAATACCAAATCTGCTGTGAAGCCCGCTGGTCGCCCTTGCGCACATGAGATCACGATATTTGTTGTAAACTGGTTCGAAAACTGTGTGGTCGCCTGACCTGTAAAGTTAGCTGTAAACATACCTCTCCTCCTACCTTAAGTTCGTAATAGTACCTGCTAAAAGTTGTCGCATTCGGATCAAATCACCAATATCCACACCACCATTATCTGGCAAAACATTAGCCGCTGTCAGATGCTCGCCTGTTAATGGTCGCGTCCCTGCCAAATGCAATCGTATCGCCACCAAATCCGCCACATCTACTACACCGTCACCATTCACATCACCTAACGCCGAAACGTTCCATGTCACTAACGGTGCATCGCGACCCGTGATAAAGAACTCTACAATCGTCCCAGTAGCCGCTCGCTCAACCACCTGCCCATTCTCTGTCATTCTGACAGTGATATTGTCACTAACGCTCACGTCTTGCATAATCTGATCCAATGTAGCGCCCGCCGCCACTCGCGACAACATCTGCGCACGTAGATCCAGTCGCATTAACGATGCTCCCGATAGCTCAATATGCGTCCCTTCTGGCAAATCTGGCACTGGAGTCGTGCGATCTGCCACTGGCGCATGCGGATTACCGAACCATCGCCAGAAAATCACCCAAAAATTACGGTTGCCATAAACCGAGCACCTGTCGCCCGAACCACTAAGCGTCCGTAGCGCTGCGGCATTTGGCACAAATGGCGTGTAGTAGTAGAGGCCCTGAGTCGCTTGGTTCTCGATGAAAACTCGTTGCGTACCACAATTACGACTCGCATCTGGGTGTAAACCGATATTGTTATACTGGCCAACCCTGAACCAGCCATTGATGAAGCGGTCCGCCTGACGATAAACTCGGAACTGTCGCGCCGCCGCCCAAACCTGCATAAAGAATCCAGCAAATGCCTCATTGCACGGTGCGTCGTCTGGGCAAGCAAAGCCCATCGCTGCCGAATACTGTCGTGGCCACGGGAACTGGCTAGTCACTAAGCCTTGCTCTTTCTGTAGTTTCACTAGAAGAACCTGCGGATTCACCCGACAGCTTCGCGCCACATTATAAATCATCTCTGCTGCCGTCTCGTTCGGCCGTCCTACATACCCATTACAATAAGCATCAACTGGACGATCAACCGTTCTACCCTGAAAGTCTGGCAAACAAGTAACTGGTAGCGTATGCCCTGCCGCTAGAAACGGTGCCGCACGATTATTTCGTAGTCCCCACGGGTCACAGTTTGAGTTGCGCTCATTCAGGAACGTCTGTATCTCTGCCGCCGTCATCGAATTATAGTTATAGAAGACGTCATCCGAAATAATATTACCAGGATTAAAATCAGCTGGCGTAATTGTTGCCGCTGTTAATTCTCGTGCCTCACTTCGCTCTCCCGCCACCAAGAACGCTCCCGCCACACCCGCCACTAGAAACAAAGCCACCGCCAATGCCGCACGATACACTGGAGGTATTTTATTAAATCTTATTTTTGTTTTTGATATCATGCCCCCAGTATAACCCGAAAACATAAGCATGTCAACCTTTCAGCTACTTATGCCCAAGCACTACCAGGTTCTCGATATGAAGTGTCCGCGGGAAGAAATTAAAAGCTTTCGCAAACTCTATTCTATATCCGCCATCCACCAACATCTTCACGTCTCGCGCCTGTGTTGTCGGATTGCACGACAAATAAATCACTCTCTTCGTCTTTTGCTTCAGTAACTCATCCACTACATCGCGATGCAGCCCCGCTCGCGGCGGATCAACAATCACCGTATCTTTATCCGCTATATGGGATAAAGCATCTTCGCTCTTTGCTAGGACGGCAGCAGGCTCGGGGATTACTGCAGCACTAGCAATGTTAGCTTGCATTTCCGCCACAGCACTCGCATTCAATTCCACCAATGTCAGCTTCTTATCGCGCGCGATCGACAACCCAATCGTCCCAACCCCCGCATATAAATCAAGCACCGAGTCACCTAGAATCCACCTCTTCATCTCAAGTAGCGCTACTTCGTACATCGGCAGATTAATCTGAAAGAACCCGTTCGGTGAATAACTATATCTCTGCCCCAAGATCTCATCCGAAAGTGGCTCAAATACTGGATGTGGTTTACCATTCTCTAGCAACCCGCCCGAAACCTTCCCGCTTTGATCACACCGAAGCATCAAGCTCTGATACTTTCGCGCCTCTTCGCCTCGCGCATTCAGATCATCTATGATTTCTAGCGCCTTCGCCAAGATTTCTGGTCGCTCAATGCTCGAGCTCGTAATCGGCAGTTTGCGATATGACCGTCGCTTATGCACCGCTAGCCTAATCTTATTTTCGTCATTACACCAGTACAGAGCATACTCCATTTTGTTTCGGTAAAAGTATTCCTGGTTGTCGGTCGCAACAGTAAAGTCTGCGGTAGCCAAGGCTGTTCCTGTCACAGGCTTTGCTAGTGCGGCCAACAAATCAACATTATTCTTCCGAAAAATCTCAAGAACCAAGTCCCGCTTAGCTAGCAGCTCATCACCATACTCCAAGACTTGCCACGGACTAGTCGACTCATACTGCTCATCCCGCGGCTCAATTCGTTTCGGATACTTCGCGAGCACCGACTCCACCAGCGCTTCCGCTTCGCGTCGTTCGATCTCTCCACGCTTCAACCGTCGTGGCGACCTACTCATAGCTCACTAATTTTCACGCGCTCTTGCGACGCGTCATCTCTATGCCGCACAGTCACCGTATCGTCTTCCAAAGTTTCAAAGTCAATCACAACACACTTCGGCGTCCCAATCTCATCTTGCTTCGCGTATCGCTTACCAATATTACCACTGTCATCCCACGCCACGAAACTATATTTCTTCTTCAATTCCGCAAAAACTTCCTGCGCCTTTGCGACGAGTTCCGGCTTATTCTTCAATAATGGCGACACACAGAATTTATACGGCGCCAAAACTTCTGGCAGTTTCAGTACAACTCGTTCACCATCATCAGTATATGCCGAGCACATAATCGCCATTATCAGTCGCTCCGTACCAATCGACGGCTCAATCACGTGCGGCACTAACGGCTCGCTACCATCCTTCGGTCGATACATCATATTCTTGCCACTCTCGCGCTGAATGTTCATCAAGTCAAAATCAGTTCGGTAGGCAATCCCCATCAATTCCTTGCGTCCGACTGGATAGTCAAACTCAATATCAATCGTTCGCTTCGAGTAGTGCGCCCGATCTTCATCTGGCACCTCCAGGTCATGCGTGTGATCTTTCGGCAAGCCCATCTCTTCTAACCAGCTATGAAAATCTGCCACCCACTTCTCAAAAATACTCTCCCAATCCTTCGGATCGACAAAATACTCAATCTCCATCTGGTTGAACTCACGGCTACGAAACACAAAGTCTCGTGGCGAAATCTCATTACGAAAAGCTTTACCCACCTGCGCAATACCGAACGGCAAATCTGGATAAATCGTATCGACAATATTCTTATAATTAGTAAAAATCCCTTGCGCCGTTTCAGGTCTCAAGTACGCAATCGACTTGTCGTCAGCCACTGGCCCGACATGGGTCGAGAACATCATATTAAACATTCGCGCCTCACCCAACGGATTACCATCAAGGCTCTTCATCTTCTTTTCGGTCACAATCTCCTGCATCTGCTCTAGACTCAGACCTTTCACATCCACACCTGCGTCTTCTAGCAAGTGATCGAGTCGATGCCGCTTATTATTTACTGTATCTTCAATCAACGGATCAGCAAATGTCGCCACATGACCAGACGCCTCCCAAACCTTCGGGTTCATGATGATTGTCGCATCGACACCATACATGTCCGTCCGACTATCGACGAAAGTCTGCCAAAACGATGCTTCGACATTGCGCTTCAGCATCGCGCCGAGCGGTCCGTAGTCCCAAGTACCCGCCAAACCACCATACACCTCAGACCCAGGAAAAATAAAACCACGCCGCTTGCACAAACTTACAATCTCATCCATAGGGACATTATACCACAATCCCTGGTAGACCTGACGTGCCAAAGCCCCCAGGTGGGGGCTTTAGGATTATTCTTTCAGCTTCTTCTACTTCAGGCTTTATGCGAACGGGCTCTCGCCATGATACAGGCTTCCTGCAGGCTGGTTGTATGCAACGTCACCTACGCCAAGCATCTTCATGGCCGCAAACAGAGTCTTACCAAGCTTACCATAACCCATGCCCGCATGATGGGGGAAGTGTTTCGCAACCAGAACATGGCGGTAGAAACGTGCCATTTCTGGAATCGCTATAATTCCTGTACCGCCGAATGTTTTCGGATCCACGTCAATTACACTACCTTGTGCAACGTAGGAGCGCAATTCGCAACCCGCTGTTGACTGCAAACGGAATAACGTGATATCACCAGCATTCAGTACACCCTCAAGTGTGCCGCGTGTGATATCGGGGTCGCTATCAGGTTCAAGTAAACGCTTCATTATTAGCTGATGCTTCATTGCCGCGCCCTCTTTTAGGAGGCTTATTGGAGTATTACCGCAATGGAAGCCCATAAACAGATTAGTCAAGACATGACCGCCAAACGCTGCTTTGCTTTCTTCATACAAGCCATGTGGGACAGTATTATTGATGTCGAGCAAGGTCGGCGGCAATACCCCCGACGCACAGGTCAAGATATACTCAGAAAGCGCGCCGTAAATATCAGTTTCACAAGCTACGGGTATACCGCGCCCTGTAAGCCTACTATTTACATAACATGGTACGCAACCAAATTGCGTCTGAAACGCGGGCCAACACTTATTAGCAAATGCAAAGAACTCGGATGCACCCTGATTTTTTCCTGCCCAGTCTAATAGCGCAAGCTCAAGCCGCGCCAATCGGTTCAAAACGCCTGGATGCTTATTACCACACCCAAGCTCGGCCGCCATATCGTCTACGATGCCTTCTATGCGCGCATCGCCTTCAAGCGAACTGTAGAGCGCAAACAAATCCAGTTCTGAGTTTTCTTGCACCTCTACGCCAAGATTAAAGAGTGGCTTAATTGGTGCGTTACACGCAAAGAAGTCGTATGGTCGCGGTCCAAAGCCAAAGATCTTCAGCTTTTTAATACCAATTACCACCCTGGCAACAGGAATGAAGTCGGCGATCATAGCAGCAACTTCCTTAGCTGTACCTACAGGATATTCTGGTATATATGCATTAACCCCTCGCAGGCTAAGGCTATATGACGCATTCAGCATGCCGCAATAAGCATCGCCACGCCCATTCATTAGGTCGTCAGCACTTTCTTCCGCGGCAGCCACAAACATTACAGGTCCATCAAATCTCTGCGCCAACATTGTTGCTGGGCCCTCTGGCCCGAAATTACCCAGGTAAACAACAAGCGCATTACAGCCTGCAGTCTGCAGCTCAGCAAGAGCTTTAGTAACGTGGTTCTCGTTTTCCACCGTGGTTAAGCATTCGTGTACGTACGTTCCACAAGCGACTACCAAAGCGGCACGTCGCTTTTCAGATAGTTGGACCGGGAAGCAGTCACGACTGACCGCCACAATCCCTATCTTTACAGTTGGAATGTTTTTCATTCTTCTACCTTCTCTCTTTGAAGTTGTAGCCTTTAATACTGTAAAACAATATCTGGTCCTTTCAGACCAACGTAAGCGCCACTCTTCGCCTCAGACGAGTCTGGGTGGGCGTACAGCCATTTGTTCGTAGCATACAATGCTCTACCTTCGACAGTCATCTCGTCAGGCTCTTGCATTATGAGATTAGTGCCCTGCGGCAAACCAATAACCGCACGGAATCCACTTTCCCCAGGCGCCGTGCATGGAGCATAGTGTAGCGTAGTTTCGTATAGCATTACGGCAGTTCCAGCTGGCACCCAGAACGCTTGGACTTCCGAAGTGTCAATCTCGCCACCAATAATATCTCTAAGGTCAGCTACCAGTAATACAATTGGTGTCGTCGCGATTATAAACTCACTACCACGATGATATTCCAAACAGCCTAACTGCAAATTATGACCATTGCAGTATCCTAACTGCAGCGGCATGTCGCCGTACAAGCTATCGCGTAACTGACGATAAATAGGCAACTCATGCAATGCTTTACACTCAGGTTCGTAGATTACTCTTTCTGTAGGGCAATCCGTGTTTGCTGCCAGCACCGCTAGCAACTCAGTAAAATCATACTTACCTTCCACTACGAAACCGTATCGAGCGAAATCACCACTGCCAAGACTACGAATCTTTATATTGCTCATTTCAGACTCCTCCTGTCTGTTATGTCTAGGGACTAATGAGTTATAATTCTCCTCTCTCATTGGGTTAGCTAGCAGTCGCTCCCTTGCGACTGGTCGCCACATGGCTCAAAAACTAAAAGAATGTTAAAGAGCCTTAGTCAGTAATTACTTGACCTAACTGAATATGATCATAACATAAAAACCAATAAAATACAATGCTTAGCAACTACTTTAGTGATCAACTTCCACAGTAAAGTATCTCACCTTGCAACTCATCATATTTATGAACGAGTAGAATTTTAACGCCAGCTCATTCGGATTCGCAGCTGCATTCACCTCGAACGCCTTCACATCCACCATCGACTCGAAGGTTAAGATATCGACCCAAGTCGCGCCGTCTTCCGACTGCAGCTGTTGCCACGAGACATAGCCCTTCTGCTTCGATATGTGGCCGTCGCGTAGCTCGCGCGACGCTGCCAAGAAGTCCACCACACTCGCGTCCTTTTTCAACTTAAACTCACAATAGAAAACACCTTTATTCATATTATTCTCCTCTTAACGTCCTATCTAAAATCACACCCAATTCCGACACCACCGAAGACCCACCAACCCCGCGCGTCAACACTACCACCGCAAAGTGTCGCCCATCAATCACCACAATTGCCGCATCATGCCAGCGATCACCCAGCCACCCAACCTTATTATAAACTCGCACATCACTCGAAAACCCAAACGGCAACCCTAGTCGTTGATCGTCAGGCTGGTTCAACATCGAGTCGAGGTACAAAGCCCGATTCTCCGCCGACAGCTCCGAGCCCCGCCAAATCCGCATCAACTCCTGATACACATCATTTGCGCTGACATTCATAATCTCATCTCGTACCTGACCCGTTCTTAGCCATAATGCCTCAGCACACGGGTTATCGCTAATCCGAATAGACACATCCATACACTGCGCCCAACTCCGCCCACCATTCAGCGCCGCGTGCGGATTCTGCCCCTCCTGCACTCGCACAAAACTATCTGTCACCACTTTCAGCTTATATAAGCTAGCCGCGAAGAATACTCGATCCGAGTGCATATTCACCAACGTCTCGCCAGTATCAATATTACGGATTAGGACGCCCACATTCCGATTCCCAGCCCACGCCGAGACCGCCTCTGAAGTCGCCTCAGCAATCTGCGCGTCAACATCCACCTCAGGCTCTTCTGTCTCCTGCCCTAACGCCGACTCCGCCCCACGCGCCACATCATCAATCTCTGTCTCGACATTACGCCAGAAGATAAACCAGCCGAACCCAATCAATATCGCCACTAACAGAATATACCGCACTCTAATAATCATATACCAGATTATAGCACAAGAACCTTAGCGGCTAATAGTCTCCGAAGCAGTCAAGGCTGTTCCTAGCTCGGTGGCTACTGATTAGGCAGGCTAGCGCGAGCCGATCTTAATAGATGAGAAAATAGTGTCGCTACGGTAACAGGCCCCACTCCACCAACCTTCGGCGTCAAAGTCAAATCATCTCGCTCTAACACTGCTGGCTCAAAATCTCCACTCACACCATTCTTATCTGTCGCCGTCCCCGCATCGACTACCGCCGCGCCTTGCTTTAGCATCTCTGACTTCACGAGCCCCGCCACACCAGTCCCGCTCACCACCACGTCAAATTCTGGCAAAGCTTCTGGTAGTCGTTCCGTGTCTTTCTTGCGGAATACTGTCACATCTAGCCCCATCGCCCGCCACATCTCACTCAAAGGCTTGCCGACCAAGCGCCCATAGCCAATTATCGCGATCTTCTTACCTGCGAGCTCAACATTATATCCAGCCAATAGGTAATTTATCGCTTCCGCCGTCGCACTCTTGAAAATATCGCGACCCTCCTCTTGGATTTTCTCATTCAGTCCATCGACATCTTTCTCTGGCGCAATCTCGTTCAACACTTCATAGGCAGACGATTCCAGCAACGGCAACTGCACGATCACTCCGTGAACATTCTTATCCGCGTTCGCTTTTCGAATCTCATTTGCTAACTCAGATGTTTCGACGATCTTATATTCCGCCTCCGCGCCAATGTCCGCCGCATACTGCAACTTCTTATTCACATACAATTCGCTCACCTTGTTAGGGTGGTCTTGTAATATGAGTAGTTTAGGGGTCCGAGTACGCGAAGCAGCTTCTGTGGCAGTCAAGGCTATTCCTGCCTCAGAAGCTGCTTTCGCACGCTTCTCCGCCCACGCGCCTTTTAGTCGTCGAACCTCAGTCGCTTGCTCAGCCTGCATATAGCCAGCCAGCTCCGACCCATCCAGCCATTTCATATCTTCTCAGACTCCTTATCGGGGAATCCCATCTCCACAGGCTCCTGTTTCAGCCTATAGCCAAACCTTTTTTCGACCGCCCAAACAATCCGCTCGCGCGCTCGCGCCAGGTCCGAATACCCTCTCGCCCCATCATTAATCAAAATCAACGCCGCTTTCTCACTCACTCGCACTCCATAGAAAGTCCGGCCCGAAAGCCCAGCATTCTGGATCAACCAGCCCGACGGAATAATATTCTGCCCATCCTCACGCCAAACTTCGATTCCTTTCGCCCTCGCACTCTCTGCTTCTTTATCACTCAAATAAATATTCTTGAAAAACGACCCCGCACTCGGCTCAAATCTGAGGTCTGGCATCTTCGTCTCGCGCACCTGCGCTACACAAAATCGAATACTCTCTGGCGAGTAGCTTGTGATGTTATTTTCCTCAATATACTTCTGTAAGCTCGTATAAAACGGCGGCTTCATCTGACCTTTCTTCAACTTCACCACCACATGAGTGATAAAATACCGCCCCGCATCCGCCCCGTGATTAAAGATACTCTTACGATACGCCATCTTGCAATCATCCTTGCTAAACTCACGTCGGCCACGCGCCCGCATATCATAACACTCAACCCTCTCTAGTATTTGCGAGATCTCCTGACCATAAGCCCCGACATTCTGTACCGGCGCTGCCCCCATCGTCCCAGGAATGCTCGTCAGACCCTCCATTCCAGTATAGCCACGCTCACAAAGTATTCGCACGATATCATCCAGAACTTCGCCACCACCAACCCTCACCGTAATTTCTTTGCTCGTCTGCCTGATTATCTCAAAACCACGGATCTTGCATAGCAAAACCACACCATCAAAGCCCTCGTCACGCCCAATCGTGTTCGCGCCACTACCCAAAGTAAAAGTCGACAAACCCTTCTCGCGCGCAAACTCCATCGCCTCCTCAAGGTCAGCGATATCTTCAATCTCTGCCACATAGCGCGCCTTCCCGCCAATCCGCATGGTAGTTATATCTGAGATGTTTACGTTTTCTTGCACAGCTACAATTCCAAAATAATATTTATCGCATTATACCACATTACGCTCCAGATTAACACCTGCCATAAATATGTGGGTCTCGTAGAGCCTACTCGAAAATAAGCAAGCTTTATGCTAAAATATTAACATATGCAAGCAGATGATAGCCACCCAATGCTCGAGCCGCAACCACAAACCACACCCCCACCCCTGCCACCTCATCAACCAATAATCCCGCCGAGCCCGACACCTACCGTACAAACACCAGTTACATCTGGTCAGATATTGGCATCTGGTCCGCTGGGTACACCATCGCGCAAGTCAAAGCTCCTCCCTATTGGCATTAGTCTTCTAGCTATCACTCTCGTAGGAGCATCAGTATATGCTGGATTCCTCTTTCTGAATAGCGACACCGACGAAACCACTATCGCAGATAGTAACAACCAGGATACAGACCAAGCCAACGGATACAACGATATCAGCAGCTTGTCCACCGAAAACATCAGAAACTATCGATTCTCCTGGGAGATCGAAATTATGGAAAATATCCAAGGAACTAACCTCCGAACCTCCCTCAACATGACAGGGTTCACAGATAAGACCAACCAGACCCAAAGCTTCCGCACCACTGGCAGCATATTCGGCACCGTGCTAGACATTGAGGGATACCGTGACTTCAATAGCGGCCTCATATTTACGAGAGACGCCCCAAGTAATCCATGGCATCGTGAAAGCTCTTTCAATTCATCTTACGAGTTTCCGGTTAATTTGGTCGGCGAGATCGAATCGCTAAAAGCGGGCAACCCCACAAGAGTACGTGACGGCGTCTACACCATGAGAATGACTAGCGAACAAGTACAGTTCCTCATCTTTGCGTCTGGTCTCGCTGCCCTTGACGGTCTGGACGAACATCTATTCTCCGACAACATTCACGCCGTCTTCCATATTAGTGATGGCCATATCACCCGCATCAGATACGACCTCACCAACATCTCGCCTAACCTCAGCAACTTCACCATGACAATTGAGTTTAGTCATGTTAATATGGTGGGCGATATCACCCTGCCACCACTGTTGTGATTGTCGCAATAGTGTGGTATACTAATACTCGTAATCCATTGGATACGCGGCACCATAGCTCAGCTGGTTAGAGCGCAGGACTCATAAGCCTGAGGTCACAAGTTCAATCCTTGTTGGTGCTACCAAAATAATCTTTCCCATAAAGCCCGCAGAGCTACTGCGGGCTTTATGGTATAGTCGTATACGCTCTACTCCCTCACACATCTCACGGCTAAACCTGTACCCATACCCATACTGAGTGCCGGGTCTAGGAAGCTAGGAGCGAACCATAAGGCCATAAAAGTTACAGAAGTGCCAGCTGAAGAAGACCAAAAGCCACCGCCTACGAAGCTCTGGTTGGAGAAACTACCATTAAGGAAGTTGCCACCGTACTGACCTAGCCAGTTGATACGAAGCCCTATATCTGATGACAGATTGCCAGCATTTATAGTGTTGTTGAGGATTGCAAACTCTCCAGTTGTAGACTGGCCTGTAGGAAGCCTCCACCCTGCCGGACAAATATTAACCGCAGGGTCTGCCACCCACCCCGGCTCACAGGCGGTTTGCCCTCCCATAGCAGCGCACCAGTTATAAAGAAGTCCGAATTGACCTGTGCCAGCAGTAGATGTACTAGGCTGTTGTGGATAGGTAGTTGGGTTAGAACCTAAAGGTTCCCAGAAGCAGCCTCGACCAAATGAGGCCGCTGCATTATCTCCTCCACATACCTGCCCTACACCAGTTACACCTGGGATAAGTATGCCTGGGGCACTAGTACCAGCAGTAAGGGTACCAGGTGTTGTACCTATAGGCATTACATCACCAAACCTATTATCTCCTCCACCAGCATAGGCTAGATTGGTCTCCATCCAACACAGATCTCCTCCACCCTGTCTAGTGTTAGGAATTCTTCGTATCCAGTAGGTTCTTCCATCTCTTGCGTCCGCAGCTAGTGTTCTCTCTAGGGGGCAGTTGTCTAAGGTAACCTCCTGCATGACTAGCACAGGCTCCGCCACACACCTAACGGCAAGCCCCATACCTTTGTTCTGAACAGATACTGGCACCACACCATCGAAATCACTATGGAAAAAGCTTACCGAATTGAGCGAGGTACTGACATTAGAAGACCAAAGCCAACTACTATGACCCTGGCCCGAAAGAGTGCCGCCACCCGTCAGCTGACCAGCCCGCATAGCTAACCAATTCTCTCTTAGCCCCTGATCTGTGCTGGTTGAACCACCGTTAATAGCATTGTTAAGTAGCGTAAACTCACCAGTCGTTGCCTGGCCCGTTGGCAACCTCCACCCAGCAGGACAAACACTTATGGACTGGTCTGGCTGAACACT
>Ga0123355_10000104_pt1 | contig 93090 bp, 62 predicted proteins | sample TergutEmb28metaG_3_FD_89872 | JGI IMG/M metagenome (GOLD analysis project Ga0123355, IMG submission 89872) | Embiratermes neotenicus P1 segment gut microbial communities from Petit-Saut dam, French Guiana - Emb289 P1 | ecosystem: Host-associated > Arthropoda: Insects > Digestive system > Gut ... | reverse complement strand
GGTCGCGGTACGGTTTCATGTGGCACAGCATTGTTATCTGGCACATATGGATTTCTGGATCGGATCGGGGCTGGCAGCCCTGAAGGACATTGGCAATGAGGGCGAAGACCTCCACTTTCACGGAGGGCAGTATGGGATTGTGACGCAGAGGCCTTCGCCAGGGTGGCAGTTCACCCTGATCGATTCGAGCTTCGAGGGACAGAGCAAGGTAGCGCTCCAGGAGCATGAAGCAGGATTGACGCTGATTCACGACACGTTCAGCAACGTTCGGGAGGCGGTATCGATCGATCCAGGGTACTCCGAGGAGTTGTGGGTAGTGCGGTCGCGGTTTGAGGAGATCACCGGACCGGCGATTGTGTTTGGCAATGAGAACAACGCGCGGACGGAGATCAATCTAGAAGACATTGCGTGTAGCCATGTAAAAGCGTTTGCGCAGATGCGCGAGAGCGGGAAGACGATTGACGGACCGGGCGAGAACTATGTCGTGAAGCGGTTTTCGCATGGGCTGATGCTCAAGAATGCGGCGGACTGGGGGAGCATTGAGACTATTTTCAACGCACACGCTGTGGCCGACCTGCCGGCGCTGGGTAAGGATGCGATTGTGCCGCTGCCGCCGATGACGACATGGGTGAATCTCAAATCGCTCGGAGTGAAGGGCGACGGGGCGACCGACGAAACGGCCGCGATCCAGAAGGCGATCGACGAGCATTCGACGATTTATGTTCCCATGGGCCGGTACCTGGTGACGGACACGATTCGGCTGCGGCCGGATACGGTGCTTATTGGGCTTCATCCGAGCATGACGCAGTTCGATTTGAAAGATGAGAGTCCGGAATTTCAGGGTGTGGGAGGGGCGCGCGCGCTGCTGGAGGCGCCGAAGGGCGGGCACAACATTGTGACCGGCATCGGTCTGTTTACCGGAGGCATCAATGAGCGCGCGGTGGGCGCGTTGTGGAAGGCAGGGGCTGACTCGCTGATGGACGATGTGCGCTTTCTGGGCGGTCATGGGACGAATGCGGCGGACGGGACGCGGATAAATCCGTATAACAACATGCACACGGGCGATCCGAATCCGCGGTACGTGTGGGATTCGCAGTATCCAAGCCTATGGATCACGGATGGAGGCGGCGGCACATTTGCGGACATCTGGACGCCGAACACATTTGCCAACGCCGGGCTGCTGATTTCGAATACGTCGACGCCTGGCTTTGTCTACGAGCTATCGTGCGAACATCATGTGCGCAACGAAGTCCGGCTTGATGGCGTGGAGAACTGGGAACTGGATGCGCTGCAGACAGAAGAAGAACGTGGCGAGAGCGGAAATGCTCTGCCCCTAGAGATCGACCGCTCCCGGAACATTACAGTAGCGAACTATCACGGGTACCGGGTAATCAGCAGCTATACACCCTTTCCGTATGCAGTCAAAGTATCGGAGTCGACGGGGATTCGCATAAGGAATATGCATGTTGACAGCAACAGCAAGGTCTCGTTCGACAACTCAGTCTTCGATGCCACGCATCACGCCGAGGTACGCGCGCGGGAGTTTGCTGCCCTGGATGTGCCGGGCATGGTGATGACAGCCGGGCAAACGACTACCGCGACACGGGCTTCAGATGCTCAGGTAGAGAAGCTCGCCGGTGCCTTCTTCTCGATCTCCGGCGGCACGGTGGATGCGGCGGGCGTGCTCTACTTTGTAGACACACACTGGCAGCGGATTTACAAGTGGGACGCGGAAAATCGGGAAGCAGTAACGGTGAGCACCGATCCGCTGCAACCGGAGAACCTGGCACTCAATAAAACGGGCGATTTGTTGGTGGTATCGAGGAGTGGAGCCGGCAAAGTGTATGCTCTGCGGCCGGATGGGACAGCAGGGGAGATCAAAATGATTCAACCGCAGCCGGCGCTGGAACGCGGCGGGGCAGTGGCATATCTCGCGGCCGGTGTTTATGGGCTCCGTCAGTTTTCGAGTGCGCGCGCGTGGCAGTATGTTGCGCCTGATGGAAGCGCGTATGTATCTGCCGACGATAAGTTTGTAAAGGGGCACGCTGAGTGGGGAACGAAGATGGCCGATCTGCTGCGGACGTTTGGCTTAGAGCCCGCCGTGCCGGGCAAGACGTTCTATGTGACCACAGAAAACGACGAGGAGACGTTCAAAGGCATTGTAACGGCAACGGGATCGGTAACAGACCTGAAGTTGTTCGCCGAGACGGGCGGCGAAAGCGTTGTGCAGGACGAGCGCGGGCGTGTGTATCTGACCGCGGGGCAGATCTTGGTGTACTCGCCGGACGGGAAGTTAGAAAAGAAGATCGATGTGCCAGAGCGGCCAATCGATCTGGTTTTCGGCGGGGCGGACCGACGGACGCTATACGTCCTGACGCATCATTCACTGTACGCGGTGAGGACAGAGGTGGGAGGTTTGTGAGTGCGTGGCGACAGATTGAATGGTGGAGACGGCCTTGGAGGCCCACAGATTTCGCCCCAGTAGGCATCTCGGTTCGACCTGAACGTAGCTGCAGTAAAGCTGTCACCGCGGCCCACCACTGCCCTCCGGCATTGACCTAACCCTCGGTGGCGGATGAGCTTTAGTCTTTCTTACGTGCGTTGAAAGGTTGCGGGCTGGTTAGCCTTGTTGCGCACGGGTGGAGGTATGACACAGCCCCAGAGGGGTTGCTGCAGAGCGTTGGAAAAGCTAACTTATTGATTCTACGAACTCGGAGAATTCGGCGAGGGCCCAACCTCTAAGCCGGAGTAGGGAGTCACAATGCAGTCAGACCTGCGCACCGATCTGGCGCGGCCAAAGTTGCCGAGAAGAGATACCCCGAGATCGAAAACCTGGCCCCATCCCGTGGCCTGAACGTGGGCGAGTGAACGGTCAGGAGCCGAAGTCTGCCACCGATTCCTCCGGCACCGGCCAGGTGGCGCTCATGGCAGAGCTGGTGGCGCTGGGGGGGGAATCCTGCTCAATGTGCCCTTCAGGCCCAGCGAACGGACAGACCTTTACAGCTAAGGAGATCCAAGGGGATGAACGACCGGGGCCCGATTCGAGCAAGCTGAAGAAGGCGAGGGAGGAGTTGGCCGGGCGGCAGAGCTGGAAATGCACCGAAAGGAAGCGGGTTCCGTCAAGAGTGGGGGCAATGCCGGTAATGAGCCAGGTGTTTGGGGGTTTGGGGCACGCCAGAGTCTTGGTACTTGGTCAACAAAGTGGCGGTATCCCCGCCACAGTGTCCGCCCCAATGCAGGGGACGGCCGCCCGTCTCGTTTGCGCGCCCTAAGGCGCGGGCAGGCGGGCAGGGAAAGCTTTCAGAGCTCGGCTTGCAATTGGTTCATGATCCGGGTGCGCATCTGCAGCATCCCGCATGGACCTGGCGCCCACCCAGCGAAAATCTGGTTGAGTCTGATGTGTTAAAATTATTACTTCTTCAATGCGTTTTTCTCGCACGTTGCCGCGGGGTGACGGTCCTTTGCGATGACTGACATAAATTCGGACACTACTATTTCTCAACAGATTAAGCTCTCAGGTGCAGGGGGCGACTGCATTGGAAGGATCAACCGTTCGAGTTCTGGTGGTCGATGATTTCGAGCCTTGGCGTCGCTTCACATGTTTGACCCTTCAGAAGCACCCGGAGATGCAGATCATCGGCGAGGCTACAGATGGTCTTGAAGCAGTTCAGAAAGCCGAACTACTGCAACCAGACCTGATCTTGCTGGATATCGGTCTTCCAAGTTTGAATGGACTAGAGGCGGCACGCCGAATCAATGGGGTTTCCCCAAAGTCCAAAATCTTGTTTGTGAGTCAAGACCTATCTCTGGATATCGCAGAAGCGGCCTTCCACACCACTGCAGTTGGCTACCTCGTCAAGTCAGGCGCTGCTAGAGAGTTATTGCCAGCCGTGAGAGCAGTTCTTCAGGGCAAACAATTCGTCAGTGGGAGTTTGGGCGCTCATAGCTTTGGCGGGTCTACGCATGCACCGACTGACCAGCATCATCACCGCAACAATATTGTCGAAAACAGCCATCCTGTGAAGGTTGCAACAATCGGTCACCATAAGGCGGGGTTTTATTTTGATGAGCGATCGTTACTTGATGACATAACCCAGTTCATCGGAGCATCACTAAAGGTTGGGAATTCAGCAATCGCTGTTGCTACCAAGTCGCACCACGAAGGACTCCTTCGAAAACTGCAGGCTTCGGGGTTGGATATCGGAGCGGCTGTTGAGCAGGACAGGTTTATCGCGTGCGATGCTGCTGAGACAATGTCGATGTCCATACACGAGGGCATATTGGATGCGGTTCGTTTTATGAGTTGCTTTGGTGACCTCGTTCGGAAAGCAGCGAAGAATGCGACGGGGGAACGGCCCCGCGTCGCAGTGTATGGAGAAGGCGCTTATCTTCTGTGGATACAGGGAAACCCCAGCGCCACTATAACTGACGAAAAACTATGCAACCGGCTGGTCGAGACATACGACGTGGATATGTTGTGCGGGTACCTTCTTGAGAATGGGCAAGGAGCTATGGACGACAACCTCTTCCACCAAATTTGTGCAGAGCATTCATCCTTTTATTCCCGCTGAAACTGCTCAACAAATCCAGCGTCTAATCACGAATCGACAACAGGCTTGAGCCACCAAACGCTGATTGCGAGATCGTGCACGCTGCGCTTGCATTCAGAAGAGGTTGGGTCAGAAGACTACAATGACGCCATGGCCCTATCCCTTGTAAGCAACTTGTGGCCGGACAGTGAGAGCCCTCCGGCCCATCCTGTAACCAAGAGCCTAGTTCGGAGAAGAGAGGCAAAGAAAGTCGAGTGAGCAATCGTGCACGGGACTCTAGGATCCAGTTATTTGGCTTAAATGTTTGAGGCGCATCCGGATCAGGTTTGAATGGGCAGGTTCCATGACACGCATTACGGTTGTACCTTTCGATATGATAATGCGGTAGGGTTGGTGCAAGCGCCCCGTTAGTTCAGTCCAGGCGACGAGTTCTGCGAGATCGTCGTGTGAATCGCAGCTGGCGTAAACAGAAATGAAGGGGGTACGACCTAGTGCGTCGTACAGATCGGGAGCGTGCATGATGGACATTGCGCGTCTATTTCGCCACAAGATGCTCGTGAGTATGGGTAACCTGTATTCATCTACGGGTGTTCTGTCATCTCTCCAGATTCCGCTTACAAGCGGGTGACTTCCACCTGGATGAGCGGGGTCAGGCGTGGCTCCCACAGCAAAATCCACAATATGGGTTGCTTCGTGCAGCAAAACATAGACCATAGCATTGAGAGTCCCAGCGTCAATCGTCACAGACGGCTCGGAACCCGCACTGTCGAACAGAGTGCGCTCCTTTCGCGTCACGAGTTCAGATATAGTTTCGTGTAGCGCTCCTGAGCGAACAGCGATGCTGTACGTCGGCTCTGTCGTCGATCCACCTTCTGGGAACGTCAGCGCGTTATTGGGAAATCCATCAATGAAGTAAATTGCTCGCAAGCGCGTCTGCAGCACCTCACGATGAAAATCTGGCAGTTGGGCAAGAGCCTTTGTCAGGATCGCCCTCTCGGGGAGCGTGACGATGTGCGCAGACACGTTCACATTCAACTCATGGCTGAACCGCTCGAGCAAGTCCTCCGGTGCCGGACTGATGCGATTCTCCAGGGGATCTTGGCGAACTGCGTCATGAACCGGTGCTACGTCAGATTGTGGTTGGCCGATGGCTGCATATGTCAGGACTCCACTCCAGAGAGTCGCCACGATCACAGCGGGCCTTTCCTTCCGCCAGCCATTGCGCTAAGGAGCTAAAGGCTCACGATGTCTCAGCAGAGTATCAAAGGAGAAATGATTATCGACTAGGTTCCTGAGGAGGAAGTAATAGGTGATGCGTAGACCATCTGAACGCCTACGGTTGACCAATCGCTTTGCCGCAAACTCTTCAGCTCCAGATCCGAACCGGCGGCCAACGCCATGGATGAGTATGTTGACCCCCAATGTAAGTCGGAATATGACATAGGCCAGCCTGCGATCCACGACTAACGAATCTGTCGCGACGATTGTCTGTTTATCTGAGATATTCCTTTCCTCGAAACGCTTGGTGATCGATACTACACTGCTTTTCATGCTGTTCACTTCTGCGTCATAAAGTCGCGTACAAGGGCGGCAATGTCATCTGCAGCAGTATCCAATGCGAAATGTGGCCCATCCACAATGTGAACCTGAGCGCTCGGGACATCCTGGCGATACGCTTCCGGCTCCGACAGATCAAACGAGGATTCGTACTTACCCCAGATCACCAGCAGACGCGGTTGCTTATCACGCATCCAAGCCTGCCATTTGGGGTAGGCATCCACATTGATTCGATAGTCGTAGAACAGATCGGTTTGAATGTCCACTTGGCCGGGTTGATTGAGAAAGTAAAATTCGTCGGTCCAGAGATCAGGATCGTGGCGTGCTAGGTCTGGGTCGTTGCCGGTGTGGCGGCTGCGCGTGGTTTCGAGCGATAAGAGATTTACGCGCAACGCGCTTTCGCTTCCGGCTCGATCGGCCCAGAAGGCTCGCCGTGTTTTCCAATTCGCACCCAGGCCTGTATTGTGGGCCACTGCGTCTTCGACAATAAGAGCCTCTACGCGGCCCGGGTGGGCCAGCGCCATGCGAAAACCGACGGGTCCGCCGTAATCCTCCAGATACAGAGTATAGCGGGACAGCTTGAGCGCTTCAGTGAAGTGACTCATGATCTCGGCGATGTGAGCGAATGTATAAGTGAATGTTTTTGGTTTGGGCCAATCGCTATGTCCGAATCCCGGGTAGTCTGGGCAACAAGGTGAAAGCGATCGGAAAGGCGAGTAAAGAGAGGTTCGAACATCCTTGATGAAGAGGGAAGTCCGTGCAGCAGGAGCAGCGTTGGCGCGTTTTTTGGGCCGGCCTCTCTATAAAAGATGGATAGCCCATCGACCTGTATGGTGCGATAAAAAGTCGGTTGTTCCAAGAGACGGTCCTTTACCTGGGCTTGGCCAAACAGTGGAAGCGAAGCGAGCACCCCCGCCATTGTCATAAATTCAAACACCAACCATCTGATCCGTTTCATCAAGTCTCCGCTCGCTGTCCGCGGATTAATTTTACATGGTCAGAACGACTCGGAACTTTGCATCGCCGCTCGTCATGCGCAGCTAAGCTGCGGCAGCTCTTTCGAGCGGGTAGCTTTCAATCATCGGATGCACGCCCGGTTAGTGCGGCAAAGTTCATCGTGTCTTCGGAATCTGTTGGTGTTCCGACCGCTCGGTTTGTATTCCAGCAACCCATCACGAGACCTCAAAGATTATTTCGAGCTCGACCGGCGTTCCGAGCGGGAGGCTCGCTACCCCGTACACCAACCGGCTGGGATTCTTGCCTTTTCCGAAAACCTCCTGCAGCAGCTCCGAAGCGCCGTCCGCGACCTCTGGCTGCTCGCGGACATCCCCCGAGGTAGCCACGGCGACTCCAAGCCGGACAATCCGCTTTACTTTGTCGAGCGTTTTCAAATATTGTCTCGCGACAGCAAGAGCGTTGAGAGCTGCCAGCCGAGCCGCTTTTTGGCCTATTTCCACATCGACCTCTGCGCCCACGCGCCCGATGAATTTCGCGGCGCGTCCTTCCGTGGGAAGCATTCCGGTTAAAAAAAGCAAGTTGCCTGTCTGTACTGCCTCCACGTAGATGCCAAACGGCTCGGGAGGTATTGGAAGGGCGATGCCAAGTTCCTTCAAGCGCTGCTCGGCGCTGGCAGGCCGAGAGTTTTCTCGGGTTACCATTTGCCCGCGTGCGCTCCGCCGTCTACGTGCAATATTTCACCAGTGGTGAATGTGGCATCCGTCAAGAACAAAACTGCGTCGACCACTTCTTTGATTTCACCCATCCTGCCGATCGGGTGCAACCCCTTGAGAAACTCATATGTTTCGGGTTTATGCATCGGCGTTTTGATTACGCCCAGCGCAACAGTGTTTACACGGATCCCCTCGTTTGCGTATTCCATTGCGAGGGCGCGCGTGACCGCGTCCAAACTGCCCTTGGCCATAACTTGAACGGTTGCCGGTACGCCCGCAACCGGGTGATCCACAAGGCTTGTTGATATGCTGACAATGCTGCCGGACTTCTGTTGCACCATTTGCTTCACGGCAAGCTGTGAGACATAGAGAAAGCCTGCGAGTGTCGTAGAGACCAACGTGTCGAAGTCCTCGGTCGTGTATTCGGTGAAGGCCTTAGGGATGAAAAGCCCCGCATTGTTGATCAGCACATCGACCCGGCCAAATCGCGAGACGGCGGTATCAACGATCTTTGTGGCCGTGGCCGGATCGCCAATGTCTCCATCGACCAATGCAAGATTTGGGGACGAGGCGAATGGATTTGCTTTAGTGATGTGTCGCGAGTTTGCGACCACGTTGTAACCTCGCTTCAGGAATGCTTCGACGAGTCCGGCGCCGATCCCTTGGGAAGCACCCGTAACAATTGCCGTTTTCTGCGTATTTACCATTTGTAAGCTCCTTATGCTCTCCAGCGTCGCCGGATAGGATGGATCGAATGATGTATTTATCGCGTGCTTGCTGTTCTTGCGCTCAGTTACCAGATGTGGGGTGGGAGCACGAGACCGTCCGGTTCTCCTCCGAGCAAAAAATCTTTGCCAACAGGAATCCGCGGGTCACTGGGGTGTCGTCTGCGGGTTTCGCGACGACGGCGTACTTATGACCCCGATCACCCCGAGCGGCTGACGCAGCTTCGACGGTTATGGAATAGACCCAATGCCACTCGAGCTCGGCCTTCATTCGTGTACTGCCGGATTCCCTAACCAGCCAATCGACAATTTCGTCGCGACGATGTTCCATGATTCGGCTGGACCGCAGCATGATCGCAGCACGCTCTGCACAATTTGTATCCTCCCATCGGACTTGAGCTTTTGCCGCCGATTGATAGGCCTCGTCGAGGTCCGTCCGGTTTGCTTGGACGAACTCCAGGAGCGTTTCACCCGAGAACGGATTCGAGTCGGTTCGCTTGCTGCCCCCCTTACCATCGCGCCAGATCCCACCACTGTATTTCCGGTCTAACCCCACGTACCTGTCCGAGGCGGAGGCGGCGGTTTCCCAAGCTCGATTCTGTTTTGCCTTGCCAATACTGACAGTCGGCATTTGTGGTTCTCCTCCCGTCTCGCTTGCTTTAGTTGGAACAGATGTGTCAGCAGACTTCTGGCTTGGTAGGAAGGTCCGATTCCTGGTGCTTATTTCCGACTATGATGACAAGTCTTCTTTTGGGTGGTGGGTGAGGGCCCCACCCGCTGAGATCAAGATGAGGGTCGACCATGGGCCGGAGCTGCGCTGCGAGCAAAGCCACCTGATGGGAACGGATTATGCAAATGAAATATGAGCGTGGCCAAACTATCGAAATACTAACCGATACAGGGATATACCCTGCGATTCGCTTTCTTGAGCCGGACACCCAGGAGTCGCGGACGGGCAAGATGCGGCCGACAAGGATAAAGATTGCTTGGCCTGCTTGTGGTTCTACTGGAGGAAGGCAGGAGTGATGTGCGAGATTCTTCGTCGGACCCCAAAGCGCCATTGATATTCCTGTTGATCCGTAAGAATTTAGGTTAGAATCACAAACCGAGCGTGGGCATGAGCAGAGCGGCCTGCGAGGCCAGGATCGGGAACTGCAATCTGCCAACCTCTGCTCTTTGCGGGAAATCCGACGCGGGTACGGCCTCGTTGGGCACTGCTGTCGAGAGCTATAATTCATTGGGGCCTCAAACTTGTATTTGACTATTACATTGATCGTGGCTGCAATGGTGGCATTTTCAGCTATTGCGAAGATTCGCCGTGACCCACGTGTGATACGAACAATTCACGAAGTCGTCGGCCTTCCCATGAGTTCCTTGCCTCTTCTTGCTGCTTGTGAATTGGCTGGCGCCTTGGGCCTGGTTCTAGGAATTTTTTGGCCGCTGCTCGGCATTGTCGCCGGTGTCAGTCTGGCCCTCTACTTTATAGCTGCAATTTTGTCTCATTTCAGGGTAGGGGATTTCAAAGGCATTGGCCCGGCCTTCTTTATGTGGTTTGTGGTAATGGTCGCATTAGCCATGCGCCTGCATCTTGGTCCTCATCCTCACTGGTACAGGTTCTAAACCAGAATCACGCTTCTATACCTCCTAGCTCACTCCATTGTGCCGGCGTAACATCTCGACAGTGCTGGTTGACAAGCAAAAAGGCGACAAGCTTGTGCTCCTGCGATGCTAGTTCGCGCTAGCTGAAAGTCCGCCGCTGGAGATTGTACAGTTGCAAGGTTGCAACCGTAGTTACACCCGGCGACGGGGTTGGGGCTTCACGCACCCGAGGTTGTGGCAGACTCGCGGCAGCGACTACTGTCCACGAAACGAAAGCACGCTGGGGCGCTGTAGTAGAATTCCTCCGCGACCTTTCGGTGCAACACGGGTTTCAACAGACTAAGGATTAGCGCGTCGCCCCGGGGTCCATCCCGGTCGCGATTCCTGTCGTCGGGCCAAGGTTTTTCGTAGCATTTCCTGGGAGAACTTATGAATGCGAAGCGCCTGCCCTGTGCCTCTTGCCTCCTTTTTCTTTCCTTTGTCATGGGTCTTGCGGCTGCCAGCGCTCCAGCGCGTGCGCAGGAGACCGCTCCCAGCCAGGGCAACGAGGCGTCGAGACAGACCACCGACGCGGTCGCTGAGAGCGGCCCCGAGAACAAGCCTGCCGAGCAGTCTGCCATTCAAGTGGAAAACTGGAGTCAGCCACAATCCGGCTGGCTGTATGTGCTCGATCCGAAGCCAGGCGATGCAGCGGGACGCATCTGGCTGATCGATCCTCACTCTGGCAAGGTGATGGGTACGGTCCGCACCAGTGCGAGTCCGGACTTCGCGCTCTCGCCCGACGGCAGCCGGCTATACGTCGCGTCCTCGACTGGAAACGATTCGAACGAGCTGGCAGTGATCGATACTGCCCAGGGAATGATCCTGAAGAGCGGGGCAGTCTTCGGTCGTGCGGCGTATGACGGGCTACCGCCCTTTTCGACCATGGCGGTTTCCGGCGATGGACTGGCGCTACGTTTGCTGATCGACGCGCCCAAATCAGAGGACCATGACGCGTTTCTTCTCGCCACGTTCGACACGCGGGCTGGCGAGTTTCTGCCCGGCATCGTACATCTTGGGAACTGCGGGCCGGGCCGCTTCATCTCGTATCCGGCGGCCAATCATTTCGATTTCCTCTGCCCGCGAACGAATCGAGTGCGGCTGATCCGCGTAGATGCGGATTCGCGCGAGGTGCAAAACCACGACGTCGAGCTGCCGTGGGAGCGGCGTATCGGCGTGGCTGAGGCCTTCGAGTCTCCGGATTCGGCGGCCATGATGATCGTCCTCGGAAACGGTGCCGTGGCCGCCATGAGCGTGGCCACCCAGCAATTTGCCGGAACGCCGGTGCATCCCGGACTGCCGAACCGGGTTCCTCCGGCCGTGTGGCCGACTTCTCCCGACGGCAGCCGGGTTTACCTTGGCTACAACCGGGACTACGATAAGGCCGACAATCGGTTCTATCTGGACTACGGGCGGCCTCCGAATTCCCGTCCCCCGTCCGATCTGGCGGGCGAATTCCGCGTGTATGACACCAACACGTGGGCGAAAGTCGGCACGATTCGCACCAAGATGTTGTTCTGGAATGCCGTACTTTCCACCGACGGCAACACGCTGTATGCCACGGCTCCGCACAAGCACGGCATTCTGGTGATCGACACCGCGAAGCGGCATCAGACCGGCGTGCTGAAAGTAGGAGGAGCACCGGCATTGGTTCTGGTCGCGCCATAATCCATATCAGTACCCAAAGTGGAAGTGCCAGGCTGCAACGCCCGCGTATGAAAAAAACCAGAGTCAGAAACCTATCCGGCAGGCTCCGTGGAGGTTTCTCGCTTTGTTTGCAGGAGGAGGCAGCCAGCGAAACCACGACTCACGCTGATCGCCTACGTGACTGCCAGGACCGGTCAGCAGCAGCAGGTGCGCGATGCCTTGGCTAGGACAGAGGCCGACCTGCATCAACCTACACCAGTCGGAAAAAACGCCAACCAAATTCACGATCCACGAAAACTGGGAGAACGAATCCTTGCGACCCACGGCAAAGGCCCACCAGTTGTCGCTCCATGCAAACGGCATTCTCTATCTTGCTTGGGTGGTCTTCGTGAAGGCTTCGTACTCTCGATCCGCATTTGCGGCCGACCGGTCGCAGTCTATCGGGCTCAGGTAAAGCCGCGGGAACCAGATGTTGCGCACCCACCCGCAGAAAACGTTGAAAGCCGTCGCTCAACCCTATCCGAGTGACATCTTGGACACTCCAGATCGCTGTCGGCGTCTTTCATGCGGCGCAACATCTCAAAGGTGTTGCCACACCTGCGGCACTGATATTCGTACAGAGGCATCGATTAGAACTCCCGATTAGATTTTACTAGCTGGACCGGGGCGCGTGAAGAATCAAACCCGGAGGCCGATCGCGCCAATAGCTAGAACCAGAAAAAGAAAATCGAAGGTATGGTGTGCTTCACCGTTGCATTGAGAAGGAAAACTCCAGGGAGTTAGCACAGGATGGAACAATTTGACCAATCACCAGCGACGTTAGTCGGATGAATGGGGTGCCCACGCATTCGCATTCTTCGCCTCACGGCACCGGCCACTTATCCGGCGGCTTGAACGGAAACACGGATACCCGGACTCGAAGACGAAAATATTCGCCGGGCACTTGTGTCGGTCGCTGCCTTAACGGAGGATCAGGTTGGCCTCTACCGCCCAGACCATGAGACTTTGCTGGACCAGGGCCTTCCGCATTGAAAGCTCTGGTACAAAATAAGCCTCTGGATGGCGGTTTCGGGGCGGATCACCGCCAGTATCCTCTGCGAAATACCCATCCGTTTTTTCGCTGAGTCCAGGTAGGTGAAACCCAAACCGCACCGGGCCGGGGCGGGCGAACCCAGCGTCCCGGAACCCACATGTATCGACTGCCATTCCAGCGCTGGTATCCCGGAGTCCACACGACTCCTGGACGCGGCGGCCTTCCGACCACATCCCAACCTCGCGGCGGGGGTGGGGGAGCCCTTCGCACAACAACTTGTGCCAGCGTGATCTGCGCTGTCAGTGCCACCAAGAACAACGCAATACATCTAAGAAGCGAGTTCATAGTTTACCTCCCAAGAAGAATTAAGGTAGCAGGCGTCTTCGGAAAACACCCTGCCAAAACTTACAGTTCTTGCAACATTTCTCAATTGCAAGGCTGAGCTAGCCCACAGGCGAACAAACGCCTGAGACTTTGAAGTCCCTTTATGCAAAATAGACGTAAGTCACTGTAAACAGGTTGTTTACCTTGGGACTCATCTTCGTACTTCGTGGTGACGGGATCCCCGCCAATGTTGACTGTCATCTGGGGCCTTCGGCCGACGAAAGTGGATCAAGAACCAGACCAAGCCATCAAGTCTTTTCAATGGGTTAGCATGGTCTTTTCGACCGTGACTTCAGGCTTCCTGGCTTGCTGGTTGATTATGTAGCGCATGTCTGATGACGTGGGAGATTGTGATTCAACCACGAACTCCCGTCAGAGAACGCGGATTTGGCACAAGCCGCCATGCTGCCCTGCGCTGCTCTCCGTTGCGACCAACAAGAAGTGCGGTTCGAGACGCATTCGGAAGCTAAAAAATCGCTCGGATAGATGGGACTGTACGCGGAGAGGATCAGATTGTCGGAGGAATGGAGCCTGGTTTCATCGTTAATCCTCTTTGTTAATCCTCTTGCTCAATATATCCTTGCCATCGAGTGAATTCATGAAGGCTTTTCTTTTCACGCTGATTGCGCTTATTGCATTCAGCCGATCTGCCGCCCAGTCGCCGGCTCCGGCACCCGTGAAAGTTGTTATCGATGCGCGGGCGCCCGGGTCCCCGTTCCCACATTTTTGGGAGGAGATGTTCGGGTCTGGACGAGCAATTCTGGCCCTGCGCGAGAGCTACCGCGACGATCTGCGCGAAGTCAAGAAGGTTACCCAGTTTCATTACGTTCGCTTCCACGCCATTCTTCACGATGAAGTGGGAGTCTACGACGAGGACGAGCAGGGCCATCCCATTTACAACTTTTCGTACGTAGATCAGATCTACGACGGGCTCATGGCGAATGGTGTGCGGCCCTTCGTGGAGATTAGCTTCATGCCGAAGAAGCTAGCGGCACGGCAGGATGTGCACGCTTTCTGGTACAAACCGATCGTTTCGCCTCCGAAGGACTATGAAAAGTGGGACGGCTTGATGCGAGCTCTCGCGCAGCACCTCATTGATCGATACGGAATTGACGAGGTCGCGCAGTGGTACTTCGAGGTCTGGAACGAGCCCAACATCGACTTCTGGACCGGTGATCCTAAGCAGGCGACGTACTTCGAACTCTACGATCACACAGCTCGCGCGCTGAAATCGGTGAGCCCCAGATTGCGTGTCGGTGGTCCAGCGACCGCGGCCGCGCATTGGGTCGATGATTTTCTCCAGCACACCTGGGACGAAAAGATTCCCGTGGATTTCGTCTCCAGTCACGGCTATGCCGACGATACGGTCGAAGACCTGTTCGGAAAACACGAGGACATCCCGATGGATCAGAGGGTGTGCCTCGCCATCAAAAGAGTGCGTGCTCAAATAGCGGCCTCGCTTCATCCCAACCTGCCGCTGATGTGGACGGAATGGAACGTTCCTGGCGCGAACGGAGCCAGAGACACCAACTACGTTGGCCCTGCAGTAGCCGACGATATCAGGCAATGTGATGGCCTGGTCGACATGCTGTCATTCTGGACGTTCAGCGACGTATTCGAGGAGGATGGTCCGAAGCAGGAACCGTTCAATGGCGGGTTTGGACTTATCGCCATGGGAGGCATCAAGAAGCCGAGCTACTCGGCGTTTGCCCTGCTGCACCAGTTGGGGCAAGAAAGAATTGCGGAGGATGCGCCCCATGTGCTGGTCACACGGGCCGAGGACGGCACGATTGTTGTCGCCGCTTGGAACCTGGTCGACCCCGACCAGCAGGGAGGCCCGTTGAATATCGAGTTCGAAGTCAGCCGAGTGCCATCCGACGCGCCGCTCGAAATCCGGCGCGCCGACGCTGAACACGGCAATACCCTCGCCGCCTACCAGAAAATGGGAAGCCCGCGGTATCCAACGCGGGCACAGGTAAGAGAATTGAACCGCGTCGCGGAAGAGTCAAAAGTGGAGCGGCTCCGGCTCACGCACGGCGAGATCACGCTGGAAATACCTGTAAATGGCCTGCTACTGCTGGAGATTCCACCCCAGCCACTAAAGCACTGAAGAAACGGATCAGCAGCGCCATTGGTCGGGGCGGGTGCTCAAGATGGTCTGGTCCCGCCGCAGCCGGATTCCTCGTTTCGCCGTCGGAATGTGCCAGCAAATAGATCCATGGAATAAGCCCCGCGCCTATTCAACATGGTCGATTGAACTATCGGAGAATGCGCTCGATGATAGGGTCGACGCCGTAGTAAGGAATTTCGGGTACCAGGATCTGCCAAGGCCGCTTGGCGCCAGAAGGGCCTAGTGCCGAGGATTGTGTGTGTCCAACTGGCTTAGGAGGTGGTCCACTTTGGATAGTTCGCCCAGCCGGACCCCAAGTCCTTTGGATGTGCAGGCACAGAGTTTGCTTTCCGTCTGAATGCTCTGGCGAGCCAGCCTGAGCTGCTGTCGCGCCGCCTCAAAATACACCCCGCACTGTGATGGGTCAAAATGCGCTTTGGAGATGGCGAAGGTCATTCGATAAAGATGCTCCAGGGAACTGATCCGCGCAATCTCCCGTGTGGTGTCAGGTGTACCCATTGATGTGGCCAGCTGCTGAAGGCGATCTGCGGCATAGGACAGCATGTCGGTCAGATCCCTCAGATGAACCGATTCGTCATCCAAGGCACATTTGACTGTATCGGCTCCGACGGTTCCTGTGTCATCGAGGTGACAAGAGTTTTGGGTCATTGCGGAGAGCATGCGCGAAGATAGGCGTATCGACGCATTCTCAAGAAGCAGGTCGGCCGTTTCGGAATCCCGATTTGCCGCCTGGTGGGTAACAGCATTCTGATAGGCGTTGTCCAGGGTTCGAACGAGTTCGACGAAAGCACTGTTGTCGGCGTCCCGTGTCTGGGAATTTGACTCGCCGGGGACATCACGATTCGCCATCACGAGTGCCAGCTCCTCCACCCCGGCAGGGCGTCATGATCGGCCAGATTGATATGCGCCAGCAGTTCGCTCGAAAAGGGAAGAACCCTGTAGTCGACCGCACGCGTACACGGCCAAAGAAGAGAGAGAATGAGGAAACTGTACTGCTTGTGTCAATTTTAGATTGTGATGTCATCAAAAAGAACAAGGTTCTCGGGTACGTTGAAACTCGGTAGGCCTCTGTGGCTAGGGCGAATACCTGAGATGCAGGCAATGCAATGACGTTACGCCAACCCTCCCATTTCCACCGCTACCTGAACTGATATCCGGGCTTTAGCGCGCAGCGATAGACGCGCGCTCTGTCCTGAGTGCCGGTATCACAGTTAGCCCAACTCAACAAAAGTCTAGGACCGAGGGGGAAAAAGATGGTTTGTCCGTCCTGGTCTGCCACGATGGTGACGCTCTGGGCGTCCACTGGCAGAGTGAACGAAAGTCGATCTTCAAAGATAATAGGATAGGTCCAGTGTTCTGTTTGACTGAGCATTGAACGAAAAACCTCTGCCTCTAACAAGAATGTAGCTGTGTCCGACCAATTGCGGGCGGCTACCGTGATGGTTTGACCGGCCTTTGCGAAATCGTCAGACTCGATTCTGGTGAAGGGGCAAGGGCCGGCAATGCACGAGACCCGCGCATCGCGAAACACATTGCCCGGACCAGCATCCAGCGAACCGGAACCGAGAGTTGCCTTCCATCTTCCATCGGGCGAACACGGATGCTGCCCTTCGCAAGGAATGTCTCCCTTGTTCGGGACCACAAACGTTGTCACCGCACTCCCCACGTTTACTTCGGCCCGAGCTTGGACCGTGTATCGGACTCGTATGTTCGTCACCTTCACTTGATTCGGGGACTGCAAGGAGGCCTCACGGGATAGTGGAACGAGGTCAACGACGTACAGCTTGTTCTGAACAACATCCTTTACAACCAATGGATGATAATCTGGATGATTGAAATGCAGGGTAATCGCATGTCCTCGCCGAATGCGTTTACGCAGTTTCAGAACAAAGAGGCCAGAGGCATCGGTAGCGGTAGAAGAGGAAGCAGCAAGATCGCTGGTGGTCGAGACCTCCACTCCTGCGATCGGCAGTTGTTTTTGCGGATCGGAATCTTGGACCAGAACGGCTCCTCGGAGGGAGATCGGTTGCTGTTTCTGCCAGATCACCAACATTGCAAACGCAATCAGCATGAGAAGCACGAAAATAACGGCCCATACCCGGACTGCATTGAAATGAAACATACTTAGTGATTCTCCTCGTACTGAGATGACGGATCCAGCCTCGAACGTTGGTACCCGGCCGGCAACGTTGCTTGCTACAAAAGCATCATGATAAATTCGGGGACTAGAAGCAATGGTCCCCTGCTTGCCTCGTGCTTGCCGAAGAAAGATTTTTGGGGCGGGTCGGGAGCGCGATGTAGCTATTAGAATCCAGAACGGATGAAAGAAGCGAGAGTCAATCTGCTGTCACGCAGAGAGATGCTCCGCCGGATTGTGGGAGCGAGCATTTGTTTACCGTTTACTGAGATTCCCACCACTTTACCCGCGCACTCTCAAACAAGTGCCAAGCCATCGACCCGGGCCGAGCTGCCGACTCTCTCGCCCGAAGATGATCATTTTCTTGACGATCTGCAGCGCGCAAATTTTCAGTTCTTTTGGGAGCAGGGCAGTACGAACACAGGAATGGTCAAGGATCGCTGCGATGTCCGCAGCGGGCGGATGCAAATAGCTGCGAGCATTGCCGCAACCGGTTTCGGCCTCACGGCTCTTTGCATTGGCGAGCAACGCGGTTTCGTCACGAGGGGCGAGGCCCTTGAGCGAGTATTCGCCACCCTGCGCTTTCTTTGGAGAAAACTGCCCAATCATCGCGGGTTCTTCTATCACTTTGCCAACGCAGAAACGGGAGAGCGGATGTTCGACTCCGAAGTATCGTCCGTGGATACGGCCATTCTTCTCTGTGGCGTTCTCACTTGCCGGGAACACTTCAAGCATCCTGCGGTGGCTGAATTGGCCTCCCTGATCTTTGAGCGGGTTGATTGGAGCTGGCTTTCGGAGGACACTACGCTGTTGGGGCATGGATGGACTCCGGAAGTCGGATTCCTGGCTTCGCGCTGGGATGATTACAGTGAACTGATGGCGATGTATTTGCTGGGGATGGGATCGTCGGCTCATCCGCTGAAAGAAGAAACCTGGAATGCCTGGAAACGGTTGACCTTCGAATATGACGGCATGCGTTATATAGGATCATTTGCACCTCTTTTCGTGCACCAATTCTCGCAAGCCTGGTTTGATTTTCGTGGCCAGCGTGACAAATACGCGGATTACTTCTTGAATTCGGTTACCGCAACCGAAGTTCACCGGCGGTGGTGTCTGGAGCTGAGCAAGCAGTTTCCCAGCTATAGTGAGGATTTGTGGGGTATCACAGCGTCAGATTCGCAGCAAGGCTATGTCGCATGGGGCGGGCCTCCGGCAATGGGACCCATTGACGGCAGTGTCGTTCCAAGCGCCGCAGGAGGATCTTTGCCCTTCCTGCCAGGGCCCACGCTGCGTGTCTTGAAGAACGTCCGAGATCACTATCCCTCGGCCTGGTGCAAATACGGGTTCCTGAATGCGTTCAATCCTCTGAAGAACTGGTATGACACCGATGTGATTGGCATTGACACGGGAATCACGATGCTGATGGCGGAGAATCTGCGGACTGGCTTCGTGTGGGAGACCTTCATGAAAAATCCAGAAGCCCGGCGAGGCATGCAGAGAGCAGGTTTTCGCAAGTACTAGCTGGTCCTCATGAGTGTTGAAAAAAACAACGGAAAATCGCTATTTTCTCATCTAAGCGATGCTGGGCGTGCAATGCTTGGGAAGCGGCCTTGTTTGTTGCTGTCGCTGCAAAGGACGGCGAGCGGGCCATTCCACCTGTGCGAGGAAAACAGGGGCCAGCTGAGTGGCGGGGCTTGAAGGGTCGCGGATGACGAAAGAGCAACAGTTATGGACAGGGTGGGGCGAACGCCTGGCAGCGCTCCGTAATGTGCCTGCGGTGCTGGCTTTCGTTTGGGAGGCTGGCCGCTCCGTCGTTATTTTGGGATTGATCGCGCGGGTGGTGGCGTCGTTCCTGCCGCCGGCACTGTTCTGGGTGTCCAAGCTCATTATTGACGACATCTTCCACGTCCTGACGACTCACCAGTCGCCTGGACCCCGTCTCTGGTGGCTAGTTGCCGCCGAATTTGCTCTGGCGATCATGGCCGGACTGATCGGTCGTCTCATCGATTACCTGGACCTGCTGCTGGCTGGGAAGTACACCCACTACGTGAGTGTCCGCGTCATGGAGCACGCCTCGGGATTGGATCTTCTCTCCTATGAAGACCCTGTCTTTTATGACCGCATGGAGCGGGCGCGCGTTCAGGCTACCGATCGCCTGTACATGATTCAGGCAATCGGGCGCCTGATCCAGCAGGTGGTCACGACAATTACGTTGTCGGTCTCGATCATGGTGTTTTCGCCCTGGTTGCTGCTTTTGCTGGTGGTAGGCGTGATTCCGGCCTTCGTAGGAGAAACCCACTTTGCGTTCCTGGGATATGCCAAAAATTTTCGCCAGACTCCAGTCCGCCGACAACTCGATTACCTGGGCACCTTGGGCGGCAGCAAAGAAGCCGCCAAGGAAATGAAACTGTTTGGTCTCAAAGAGTTTCTAGTGAACCGATTCAAGCGGCTTTCCTGGCAAGTGTATGAAGAGGATGTTGAGCTGGCCCGCAGAAAAGGGATCGTGGGATCCGTGCTCTCGGCCATCGGCACTGCCGGCTACTACTCGGCGTACGTCTACGCGGTTTGGAGGACCGTTTCCGGTGTCTTCTCTTTCGGAACGCTGACGCTGCTGGCCAACGCCATTCGGGAGGCAAGTTCAAGTCTTCAGCAGACATTCTCGACGCTCTCCACGATCGCAGATCAAGCATTGTTTCTGACCGACTTGATTGCATTTTTCGAGATGCGCCCGGCCATTACGTCGAAGCCTGATGCTTTGCCTACTCCCCGCCCCATCGTCCGCGGATTTGAATTCTGCAATGTTTCCTTCAGGTATCCGGGAAGTTCGCGTTGGGTACTCAATGGACTTAACTTGCAGTTGCGCCCGGCTGAGCGCGTAGCGTTGATTGGGGAAAACGGTGAAGGGAAGACCACCATCGTCAAGTTGTTGACTCGCCTTTACGACCCTGAAGAGGGTCAAATCTTGCTCGACGGTGTGGATCTGCGTGAATACAACCTCGAGGATCTCTATCGAGAAATTGGCGTCATTTTCCAGGACTTTATGCGTTATGAGATGACCGTCCGGGAAAACATCGCAGTAGGCTTGATCGGACAGGTTAACAACCTCCAACGGGTTCAACAGTCAGCGCGGAAGAGCCTGGCCGATGACGTTGTGCAGAAACTTCCATCTCAATACGAGCAGATGTTAGGGCGTCGCTTTGATGGCGGACTTGATCTTTCTGGTGGCGAGTGGCAGAAGATTGCGCTCGCCCGTGCATATCTGAGGGATGCACAAGTACTCATTCTTGATGAACCCACCTCCGCACTCGATGCACGAAGCGAATACGAAGTATTCCAACGGTTTGCCGAGTTGACCCTCGGGAAAATGGCTCTATTCATCTCACATCGATTCTCGACGGTGCGCATGGCGGATCGGATTGTCGTACTGGAGAACGGGCGCATCGCGGAAGAGGGAGATCACGCGGCGTTGACGCGTCAGGGCGGACGTTACGCAGAGATGTTCGAACTACAAGCCGCGAACTACCGGTAGAATGGGATCGCTCAAGGCTCGCACGGTAAGGAAGGAGGAACGCTAGAGTATGGTGCCCGGCAGTTACACGCGGAGCGCTGCAGCTGCGGGAGAGCCGCAACCACACATCGCTGATACCGTAAAAGAAGAGGAAATACGCGCTTCCGGAAGGGCACTAGCCGGAGCCGTAAGTTGGTTGCCCGCGACGCCGTCTTCTGACGCGTTCTCGAAACGCTGCCAGGCCCTTTTGACGGCGTTCCGTAACTTGCAGTCAACCGTCGATGCTGCCTTCGCCAAAGCCACCAAATCGGGGATCGACGAAGATTTGCTTTGGCTCCGAGACAACGCCCAGGAGTTTTCCTCCGCCACCCGGCAATTGTCGAGCGAACTCGGCCCCTTGACGGACCTTCCCGTTGTGGCTAGCAAAGATTTGATCATCCCTCGGGTGCTCGCCATCGCAGATGGGTTCGTCGGAGAATCGGGCCCCGCCTTTTTGGGGAGTGAGTTCACAGCTTTCTGCATAGCGTTTGAGGAGATCACTCCTCTGGAATATCACGAAATCGGGGCCTTGGTACCCGCACTCCGGCTCGTGCTTCTCGAGCGGATTGCAGAACGCGGCGGACGGGTCACCAGTAGCCCAATAGGATCCGGACAGCAGATTACATCGTGGATCCAAGCTTATCGATACGTGACCCGCACTTCCTGGAAGGACGAGCTGGAATCGCTCATTCCGTTCGACAAAATCCTCCGTAAAGACCCGTCGGGAACCTATGCGGCCATGGATCTGGTAAGTCGGAATACCTATCGAGAAAAGGTAGCGAAGATTGCTCGGCGCTCGGACCAGACGGAGACGCAAGTGGCACAGAAAGCCCTGGCTTTGGCGTGGCAGGCTCGAAGCCGGCGCTTCAGCGATCCGCGAATCGCGGTCAGAGAGTCGCACATTGGCTATTACCTGGTGGGTGAAGGAGCGGCGCAACTCTACCAAAGAGTGAGCTTCCATCCCGGGCTTGCTGATCGCTTTCGTGGCCTCCTGCGACGTCATCCGGACGAGACTCTTCTCGGGGGAATCGGAGTTTTGACCCTCGCGATTCTCGCCATTCCCATATGGCTGCTCACTCCGCCTTCAACTCCCCTCTTGCTCGTATTGATTATGACGTTGATTTTGTTGCTGCCCAGTTCGCAAGCAGCAGTTCAGTTGATGAACTACTTGATCACGAATCTGCTGGCGGCCGAACCTCTGGTGAAGATGGACTTTTCCAAGGGCATCCCGGACGATTGCGTCACCCTGGTTGCTATTCCGACGCTTTTGCTCAACGAAACGCAGGTCCGGAGGTTGGTCGAAGAACTCGAAGTTCGTTTCCTGGGGAACCACGATCGCAATATTCACTTCGCGATCGTCTCTGACCTGCCAGATTCGCATCGGCCCGCTCCAGAAGACAGCGAGCTGGTGAAGCTCTGTTCCGAGCTCATCGAAGACCTGAACGCACGCTACTCGCCCAGGCACAGCGGTTCGTTTTTCCACCTGCACCGGTACCGTGTCTACAATCCCTGCGAGCGCGGATGGATGGGATGGGAGCGCAAACGGGGAAAGCTTCACGACCTGAATCAGCTGTTGCGCGGATCCTACGACAGCTTTCCGATCAAGATCGGCGACCTCTCGATTCTTTCGAAAGTGCGCTTTGTCATCACCCTCGATTCCGACACCGAGTTGCCGCGCGGTTCGGCGCACCGCATGATTGGGGCTCTGGCCCATCCTCTCAATCAGGCAATTGTGGATCCGGTTCGCAACATCGTGGTTGCCGGCTATGGAATTCTGCAACCACGAGTGGGCATCAGCGTTCAGTGCACCACGCAGTCGCGACTGGCAGCGCTGTTTGCGGGTGAGACAGGTCTTGATCCCTACACGCGTGCGGTTTCCGATGTCTATCAGGATCTATATGGCGAGGGTACGTTCGCGGGCAAGGGGATCTACGAAGTGGACACGATGTTTCGGGTCCTCAATGGGCGCTTTCCCCGGAATTCGCTACTCAGCCACGACCTGATCGAAGGCGCCTATGCACGCGTCGGGCTAGCTACCGATATCATCGTCATTGAGGACTACCCGTCACACTACAGCGCCTATAGCCGGAGAAAACATCGTTGGGTCCGGGGTGATTGGCAGATCATGGGATGGCTTCTGGACCGCGTTCCTGATGAGTCTGGCACGCTGAGTCCAAATCCCCTGTCGCTGGTATCACGCTGGAAGATCTTTGATAATCTGCGGCGCAGTGTGGTTGAACCAGCTGTCTTCATCTTGCTTTTGTTCGCCTGGTTGGTAGTGCCTCATAGTCTGCGATGGACGATCGCGACGATTTTTATCTTGTGCCTTCCCGCGTGTGCCGAACTTCTCTTGGGATTAGCCCGCGCCCTGATTGCCGGGCGCCTGCAAGACGCAAGAAGGGCATTCAGCGGCTTCTTCGAGAATTGCTTTACCGTCTTGGTTGGCCTCACTCTCTTAGCCCACCAGACGTTATTCTCGATGGATGCGATCGGCCGGGCATTAGTTCGGCGATTGATCACGCGCCAGCGATTGCTCGAGTGGGAAACAGCCGCGGAGGCGGAGCTAAGCGCCAAACGCCTCTCGACCGATCGTTATCTCATGAGTATGCCTTTCGTTGCCGCAGGACTGGGCGTACTGATTTGGCGGATAAATCCCGGGGCCTTGCCGGTTGCTGCTCCGATTCTCTTGTTGTGGGCCGCCAGCAACTCGTTTGCCCGTTGGTTGAATGGCCTCCCGATCGAGCAAGCGCCTGAACTTAGTCCCAAGGACGCTAAATTTCTTCGCCGCTCTGCCCTGCACATCTGGCGATACTTTTTTGAGTTTTCGAGCGAGGAACACAATTGGCTTGTGCCGGATAACATTCAAGACATTCCATACAGAGTTACGGCCACCGTGTCCCCAACAAATCTTGGTCTTCTGCTAAATGCCCGCCAGGTCGCCAAGGAGCTCGGCTACATCACCTTGCCCGAAATGGTCGATCTGACTCACAAGACTCTTCAGACGCTGGATCGCCTGCAAAAGTATCGTGGCCACCTGATGAACTGGTACGACACTCGCACGCTCCAAGCGAAGGAACCGTTGTTCGTTTCATCGGTGGACAGCGGCAACCTGGTGGCATCGTTATGGGCGTTGGAGCAGGGCTGTCTTGATCAGTTACGCCACCCGCTACTTTCGCGATCGCTTGCCGACGGAGTGCTCGACCATCTTCGGATCCTGAGGGGTTACCGCGCGCTGTCCAGGAGCGAGATGTCCCGCTTCGAGAGGCTACTTCAGGGAAATGACTGGCTGGAGACGCTGTTGACGGTCCCGGATACGGTTCTGAACAGAAAACCATCGCGCCTTAGATCCGCGGCCGATGTTGAATGGTTTCAACTGCAGGCGCGCATGCGGGTGCAGAATGTCGGCAGCCTGCTCGAATTCTACCTGCCCTGGCGACTTCCGGAATTCTCGGCACTGAGTGAGAAGTTGTGGGAAGGCCGCGACGCGGTAGAGAATGTGCCTCTGGAGCGGTTGCCTGATCTCTTGGGGGAGCTTGAGACGCGGCTCGATGCTCTTGTGCGAGCTTCGCAGAATGGAGATCGCTCCGGGGGGCTCCGGCTGGCTCTGCTTTTGTCAGAAGCTCGACAGAATGCAAGCGTTCTCGTCGATGCACTCCGCCGGGCAAGTCAGCAGGCACACCATTTGGCCGAAGCCATGGATTTTAGCTTCCTGATGGATGAGGAGCGCCTGCAGTTATCTGTAGGTTTTGACGCTCAATCCGGGAAACTGCTGCCCTATTCCTACGATCTGCTGGCGACCGAGCCCCGTACAGCAGTCTTCGTCGCGATCGCGAAGGAGGATATCCCCCAGGATTGCTGGTTCTGTCTTGATCGCCCCATTTCCAGTGATCACGGCCGTCCTGTTCTGCTCTCCTGGACCGGGACGATGTTCGAGTATTTGATGTCCCCCCTCTGGCTGCGGCGTTACCCGAACACATTGTTAGACCGAGCATGCCGCGCCGCCATACAGGCTCAACAGGCCTACGCCCTCAACAAAGGCATTCCCTGGGGTATTTCAGAGTCTGCCTGCGCCCGACGGAATGAGGCTGGGGATTATCACTATGAAGCATTTGGGGTGCCGACTTTGGCGCGGAAGAAGAGCGAATCAGATCCCCTGGTAATTTCCCCGTATTCCACATTTCTGGCGTTGCCCATCGATCGCAAAGCGGCGCTGGCGAACCTGAGAAAAATGGATGCGCTCGGATGGTTCGGATCGTACGGCTTCCTTGAGGCGGCTGATTTTGCCACTGCTCGCCGGGGTTTGCTCGGCCGTCGTGCGGAGCTTGTTCAGTCCTGGATGGCCCACCACCAGGGGATGAGTTTACTTGCGCTCGGAAACGTTTTCTCCCACGACATCATGCAGCGATGGTTTCATTCCGACAGGCGAGTGCAAGCCACTGAACTTCTCTTGCAAGAAAGGCCCGCCGTGGAATCACTGGGTCGTTGAAACATGGCGCTCCCCCGGACTGAAGCGTCAGTTGGAAAGGGGAAAAATCAGGTGGAACCTCGACTCGAGCAGCAACAGAGTGGATGCCTACATTGGCGGGAATGTCCGGGTCTTACGGGCGCCCGATGTTCGAGCACACGACAATGCCAAGCAAAAGTCTTTCTTCGAGACAGCTCAGTGCCGATCGGAATCACGCAACCACACGCCGTTTGAAGCATCCATTGCGCCGTCGCTCCATTGGCGGCGACACCACGCATTCACGTCACATGGCGATGTAATTCGCCACTCATCGCACTTCATCTGCCGCCTGCTTGATTCGGACCGGTCGGGGGCACAGACTCAGCGGATCCAAAAATGAACACCCAAACTCATCCTGTTTCTTGGCCCGGCAGGCCTTATCCACTCGGCGCGACTTGGGACGGGGAGGGCGTAAATTTCGCCATCTTCTCAGAACATGCTCGGAAAGTGGAGTTGTGTCTTTTCGACAAAACCGGGCGCGACGAATTACACCGCATCAACTTGGCCGAACAAACTGACCAGGTCTGGCATTGCTACTTGCCGGAAGCACGACCAGGGCTTCTTTATGGTTATCGCGTTCACGGTCCCTACGAACCGCAAAAGGGATTGCGCTTTAATCATCACAAGCTGCTGCTCGATCCCTATGCCAAACAAATTGCGGGCACTCTGAAATGGAGCGATTCTCATTTTGGTTACCGTGTTGGACACCGGCAGGAAGATCTTTCCTTCGATCGTCGCGACAATTCTCTCGAAATGCTGAAGTCGATGGTGATCGATCCGGCATTCACCTGGGGAACAGATCGGCCTCCACTGACTCCCTGGCACAAAAGCGTGATTTATGAACTGCACGTGCGCGGCTTCACCATCAAGCATCCCGGCGTTCCCGAAGCGCTACGGGGAACCTATGCGGGACTCGGCACAGCGCCTATAATCGAACATTTTCAGAAGCTGGGCGTTACCGCCATCGAACTGATGCCAGTGCACTATTTCGTCGACGACCGCCGACTGGTCGAACGCGGCCTGCGAAATTATTGGGGATATAACTCGATTGGCTTTTTCGCGCCGGCCTCCCGCTACTCGGCAACCGGCTCGCTGTATGAGTTCAAGACCCTGGTCAAAACCATGCATTCGGCGGGTATCGAAGTGATTCTCGATGTCGTCTACAATCACACCGCGGAAGGCGATCAGCTCGGGCCGACGCTTTCCTTCCGGGGTATCGACAATGCTGTCTACTATCGAACCAGAGCCGATAGCCCACGCTATTACATGGACTACACCGGCACCGGCAACACCCTGAACATGCAGCATCCCCGCGTGCTCAAGCTGATCATGGACAGTCTGCGGTATTGGGTTCTGGAAATGCATGTGGATGGATTCCGTTTTGATCTTGCCGCCACACTCGCCCGCGAGTTGCACGAAGTCGATAAGCTGGGAGCATTTCTCGACATTATCCATCAGGATCCTGTCTTGTCTCAGGTAAAGCTGATCGCCGAACCCTGGGACTTGGGCGAGGGTGGTTATCAGGTCGGGGAGTTTCCCGTGGGATGGGCGGAATGGAACGATCGTTACCGCGACGCGGTTCGGTCGTACTGGAAGGGCGACGGCGGTCAAATCGGAGAGCTGGCATACCGAATCACCGGTTCTAGCGATCTCTACGCGCATAGCGGCCGCAAGCCCTATGCCAGCATAAATTTCGTGACGGCACACGACGGATTCACTCTCCATGATCTGGTGAGTTACAACCAAAAGCATAATGAAGCCAATGGGGAAGAGAATCGCGACGGGACCGACAATAATCGGAGCTGGAATTGCGGGGTTGAAGGTCCGACCGACGATGCTCAAGTGAACCCTCTGCGGGCTCGTCAGAAGAGGAACTTTCTTGCGACTCTGCTTCTGTCGCAAGGCGTGCCGATGCTGCTGGCCGGTGACCCGGTGGGACGCACGCAGCAAGGAAACAACAACGCCTATTGCCAGGATAACGAAATCAGCTGGGTCGATTGGTCGGGATTGCAGCACGGAAGCTCAGGACATCATCTGCGAGCTTTCGTGCAGAAACTGATTGGGTTGCGTAAGCTTCATCCCGTCTTTCGGCGCCGGAGTTTTTTTCAGGGGCGCGCGATCAAGGGAGCGGGGATCAAAGACATTCTCTGGCTGCGACCGGATGGACGCGAGATGACCGATGAACAATGGAATCAGGAAAACGCGAGGACTTTAGGTATCCTTCTCTCTGGATCAGCCGTGGACGAAGAGGATGAGCGCGGTCAACGCCAGACGGACGACAATTTTCTGCTTCTCCTAAACGCCCATCACGAGGACATTCCGTTTTTTCTTCCGACGGTGGCGTCTGGCATGGCATGGAACCCCCTGATCGACACTTCGTGCAGCGAGAACAGCCCTCAGGCACATCAGTATGATGGCAATGCAACCTACCGTCTCCCGGCCCGCTCGCTTGTGCTTTTCATCGAACAAGCACAGGACCCCACCCGCCCGGCATGAAGTGCAGACATTCCATGCCGTTTGGTGCTGAGGTCAGCGAAGACGGCAGCGTTCGTTTTCGTCTCTGGGCGCCAAAGGCTCAGCGCGTCGACGTCGTGCTGCAAAATATCCCGCCTGGTGAAGACAGACAAGAAAGTTTCAGTCTGGAAAAACAAGGGCTAGGCTGGTTTGAGCTCACGACGGACGCCGCGATGGCTGGAACCCGGTACCAGTTTCAAATCGATGGTGAACTCAAGGTTCCTGATCCTGCCTCTCGTTTTCAGCCTTCCGATGTCCATGGACCCAGCGAGGTCGTCAACCCACGGGCTTTTGATTGGAACCGCGATGAGAGCCAGTGGCGGGGGCGTCCGTGGGAAGAAGCCGTAATCTACGAACTTCACGTTGGAGCGTTTACGCAAGAAGGTACGTTCGGCGGCGTGATCGAACGTCTCGACTACCTCCGGGATCTAGGCGTGACTGCTGTGGAACTAATGCCTGTATCCGACTTTCCCGGAGGCCGCAACTGGGGTTATGACGGTGTGTTGCCGTATGCACCGGACAGTTGTTATGGCAGCCCAGACGACCTCAAGCGGCTGGTTCAAGCCGCGCATCAGAGACGACTGATGATTTTTCTCGATGTGGTGTACAACCACTTTGGCCCTGACGGGAATTACCTGTTCGCCTATGCTCCCCCATTCTTCACCAGTCGTCACCCCACGCCCTGGGGCGACGGCCTAAACTTCGATGGGCCCGAGAGTGGCGTGGTGCGCGAGTTTTTTATTCACAATGCCCTCTATTGGCTGGAGGAGTATCGCTGCGATGGTTTGCGTCTGGATGCGGTGGATGCCATCGCTGACGATTCCCATCCGGACATTCTCACGGAACTTGCGCAAGTAGTGCGGCAGAGATTCGGTGAAAGACGTATCCATCTCATGCTGGAAAATGCCGACAACGTGGCGCGGTATCTCGAACGCGACAAGACCAGCAAGGTGCCGTTATACAACGCACAGTGGAATGATGACATTCATCATGCCTTGCATGTGCTGATCACCGCCGAGTGCGACGGCTATTATTCTGACTATGTACACCAACCGATCCATCACCTTGGCCGTTGCCTTGCGGAAGGATTTGCGTATCAAGGAGAGTACTCCGAATATCACGACGCAGCACGCGGTGAGCCGAGCCGTTCATTGCCGCCCTCGGCTTTTATCTCTTTTCTACAGAATCACGATCAAATCGGAAATCGCGCCTTCGGAGAACGGATTGTCCAACTTGCTCCCGCCCGTGCGGTGAAAGCGGCGATGGAGATTCTATTGCCGGCGCCTTCGCCGCCGTTGCTCTTCATGGGCGAAGAGTTTGGCGCAACCTCGCCGTTTCTGTTCTTCTGCGATTTCCAGGGTGAATTGGCGTCAGCCGTAGCCTGCGGAAGGAGAAATGAATTTTCGCGTTTCGCCAGATTCAGCTCTCCAGAAATGCGCGAGAAGATTCCCAATCCCAATGCTGTGGAGACGTTTCTGCAATCGAAACTTGATTGGTCGAGCTTAGCCCAAGAATCGGCCAGGTTGGTGATCGGGTTCTATCAAGAATTGCTTTCGGTTCGTCGGCGCAAGATTGTCCCACTGCTTCGTCAACGCTCTCAGGCACGAATGCGATGTTGTTCGGAGGAAGAACGCACGCTGGCCATTGAGTGGGCTTTCAGCGATGGGAACTCACTATCTCTTCACGCCAATCTTGGCGAGGAGTCAGCCTCCATTGCAATCCAGAGAACGGTGGGGAGCCACGCGGAACAGATCTACAGCAGCCATCCCGAAGCTTCGCGGTCCTTCGATCAGGGCTGGTTGCCCGCATGGTCGGTTCTCTGGCTCTTGCAGAAATAGCGTGAGTACAGGAAACGCCTGATAGAACGACGTCGACGGCGGAAGCAGACTGAAGCAGACCTCGCGGATCGCGTGGTCTTTGTGTTGATGGGGACGCGGAGATTTTGCAGGCACGCATGAAAAGTATATCTCCCATTCCAACGGCTACCTACCGGTTGCAACTCAACCGGACGTTCACCTTTCGCCATGCCGCCGAAATTGTTCCTTACCTCAGCGCTCTGGGAATAAGTCACTGCTATGCTTCCCCGTACCTGCGGGCGAGGCCGGGCAGCACGCACGGCTACGACATCATCGACCATAATGCGCTGAATCCTGAACTCGGCACCCCTGAAGACTACGAGCATTTTGTAACGGAACTGCATCGTCATGATATGGGGCAGATCCTGGACATTGTCCCCAATCACATGGGGGTAATGGGCAGTGACAATGCCTGGTGGCTGGATGTGCTCGAAAACGGCCAAGCCTCCGAGTACGCCGAGTTTTTCGACATTGACTGGAATCCGGTTAAGGAGGAATTGCAAGGCAAGGTTCTGATTCCGATTCTTGGGGATCAGTATGGCATTGAACTTGAGAAAGCGCAGTTCAAGCTCATCTTCGATCCGGGCCGAGGTGAATTCAGCATCTTTTATCACGAGCATCGTTTTCCCATCGATCCGGCAGAATATCCGCGGATTCTTACCTTCCAGACTGAGCGCCTGCAAGCAAAGATGGGAACTGCGAAGGATGATTTCCTGGAATTGCAAAGCATTTCTACCGCATTCGGTCATCTGCCCGGGCGGCAGGGTCTGGCTGCCAAACAACGCGCGGAGCGAAATCGCGAGGAGGAAGTGCAAAAGCGGCGTTTGGCTGCATTGTGCGAACGCTCTCCCCAAATAAAAGACTTCTCGACCGAGAACGTAGCGGTCTTCAATGGAAATGCCAAGGACCCGCGCAGCTTCGATAGCCTGCACGACTTGATCAAAGCCCAAGTCTTTCGTCTTGCCCAGTGGCGCGTCGCCGCCGATGACATCAATTACCGGCGATTTTTCGACATCAATGATCTGGCGGCGCTCTGCATGGAAAACCAGGCGGTCTTTACAAACACTCACCGGTTTGTGATGGAGTTAATTGCAGAAGGAAAAGTCGACGGTCTCCGCATCGACCATCCGGACGGGCTCTATGATCCGGCCGGCTATTGTCGCCAGCTTCGAGAGTATCTCTCGGCAACTGATTTGCATCGACGAACTTATGTGATTATCGAAAAGATTCTGACCGGCAACGAACGACTGAACAAAGACTGGCCGGTAGACGGAACCACTGGCTATGAATTCGCCAATCTCGTCAACGGGTTGTTCGTCGATCGCACTGCGGCGGACAAGATGGAACGGATTTATCGCGCATTTATTGCCAGTTCAACAGAACGAGGGCCGCAATTCACTGATCTGGTGTACGTCTGCAAGAAGCTCATCCTCAAGACCGCATTGGCTAGCGAATTGAATGTGTTGGCGAATCTTCTGAGCCGTATTGCGCTGGGCGACCGCCACACCTGTGATTTCACGCTAAACAGTCTCAGGAGCGCTCTGGCTGAGGTCATCGCCAGTTTTCCCGTCTACCGCACGTATGTGAACAGCCCCAATGTCTCCGATGAGGACCGGCGTCGAGTGGAGCAAGCTGTAGCCGCCGGACGAAAACGAAGCAACGCCGCCGATCTGAGTGTGTTCGATTTCATTCGTCGCATGCTGCTAGTCGAGGTGAAGGGGGCGGCGGAAACATACCGACGTTCCGTCCTGCGTTTTGCCATGAAGTTTCAGCAAGTCACCGCGGCGGTTATGGCAAAGGGATTGGAGGACACCGCTTTTTATCGCTATAACCGCTTGGTCTCTCTGAACGAGGTTGGCGGTACTCCGGCGAGGTTCGGCGTAAGTGTCGATGAATTCCACCGTGTGAATCAGGAACGCTTGGATTCCTGGCCGCACTCCATGTTGTCATCTTCGACCCACGATTCCAAGCGATCGGAAGATGTCCGGGCCCGTATCAATGTGTTGTCCGAGATGCCTGCGGTCTGGCGCCTGCGTTTGCGCCGCTGGCGGCAATGGAACCGGAGCAAGAAGCGCGTGATCGACGACCATCCCGCCCCCACCCGCAATGACGAATACCTGCTTTATCAAACGCTCGTAGGAATGTGGCCCGAAAGTTTTCCTGATGAGGCAGGTTGGAATGAGTTTGCGGTACGAATCGAACAATATATGCTCAAAGCAGTGCGAGAAGCCAAAGAACACACTAGTTGGGCGAACAGAAATGAGGAATATGAAGGTGCATTGTCGCACTTCACGGGAGCCATTCTGGCGCGCACACCTAAGAATCAATTTCTGAGCGATTTCAGTGAATTTCACCGGCGGATCGCGCGCATCGGTAGGTTCAACAGCTTATCGCAGTCCCTGCTCAAGATGACCGCTCCCGGAGTGCCCGATATCTACCAAGGAAACGAACTATATGAATTCAGTCTGGTCGATCCGGACAGCCGGCGCCCTGTCGACTATAGCCAGCGCCGAACTTTGTTGACACAATTGCAGCAGGATGTCGGCTCGACATCGTTGCCAGAATTCACGAATCGACTCGTGGTTGATTCGGCGTGCGGTAAGGCCAAACTCTATATGACATGGAAAACCCTCGACCTGCGGCGGAAGGAACCACTCTTGTTTCAAGAGGGAGGCTATACCCCATTCGCTGTAAGCGGCCAAAGAGCGGAGCACATCGTTGCGTTCGCACGAGAATATCAGGGTCGAAGTGCAATTGTGGTTGTGCCCAGGCTCTGCGCTGCGCTTCTCGGCGAAAGTCTCGATACCCTATGCGATGAAGCCCTCTGGAGCGATACGACCATTGAGATTCTGCAGTCGCGAGGACAGTGTTACCACAACATCTTCACTGGTGAGTGTATTGTTCCAAGCCAGATCGCCGAACGATCCTTTTTGAGTGTGTCCCAATTGCTACGTAATTTTCCTGTCGCCGTTCTCAACACTGAAACCCCTCCTCGCCCTCAGTAGGACCTAGGGGGCCAGCTGTGGCCGACGCAGGATTGAAAACCCATAAAACACTTTGACGCAGAATTGCCAAGGTCTCTAGGTATAGCTGCACGTCCGCAATGGGCCTGAGCGCTACCCGTTCGACTCACCCAGCCAATGTCCGAAGCCAGTCGTGAACTGAGGGCGTCGGCTGTAGAAAACTGGAACCCGCCCTGTCCTTCGAATACGCAATCGCGGATCTCTCGGGATTATTTGCCCAACGAGTCCTACAGGGTTGATCGAGTCCAAGTGGTCTACTCATCCCCTTGGGACAGTTGCACCAACTGATCGGGTTCCCCGCTTGATGGCGAAGTGGTCCGCGCCATCGATGCGTCCGGCGGTGGTCTCCAGTTGTGCACACTCGATCTGCGGGTCGCTACCACTCTGGCGGAATGCGCAAGGCCCTGATAGATCGCCCCGCGTGAACCAGCTATTCTGTAACCACCGCGCTGCTTGGACAACATATCCCTGTTGTTGTGCGATATGCGGCTAATTCAGTACCGCTGGATCGCTCAATTCATTTTGTGGCACGACTTATTCCCGCCCGGAATATCTGAATATCTTTCAGCATTTTGTTGGACATCACTGTCCCGGCAAGGCCGGATCCCGCATGAACACGTGCGAGGCAGTTATGAGCTTTGGGAATATGCAAATGTAGAGAAGTCATTGGACTCCGAGAAAAAGCGCGAGTACGTTCTCCGAGAACAGTCACTCAAACTTCGAGGCCGGAGGGTTTATGAACCTGGGAAGGTCAGTGAGACTGCGGACATTGTTCAGACGGTCACTCCTTATGTTCGCCGTGCTGGCAATCTTTCTGTTTACCTCGCGCGTAGCACATGCACAGGGATCACCCTTCGACAACGGGTTTACGGCTCTGCAGACATTGTTCACAGGAACGATCGCGAAGGTAGCGAGTCTGATCGCCATCGTGATCGGAGGATATCAGTTTGCCCACGGCGAACCGGGCGCGAAAAGGGCCCTGGCTGGAGTGGCTGCCGGCACGGGCATCGCCGTACTCGCCGCCAATGTACTCACCTGGCTCTGGGGTGTCTAGCCCACCGCCACCGTAGCGCAATTTTTATCACTACCTAGTTGAGCAGCGAGGGTCGTCATGCAAAACATTCCAAGGCGCAGGAATCGAGTCTTCAAAAGCCTTCACAAGCCTATGACCTACCTGGGGGTTGAACGAACCGTCTTCTACGTCGTGTGTGTCGGCGCGGTTGCAATGTTCAATCTCTTCGAAAGCCTCCTCGCCGGGATCGTCATCTTCATCGGCGGGTTTATCTTTGGCCGATGGGTCACCAACGCCGACCCTGCAATGCTGCGCATCCTCGCCCAAAGCGAACGCTTCAAGGCCCGCTACGACGCAGCAAAACTTGAGATTCCACCCGTGGAGGTCCGATAATGCTGCGCCTCGACCGGGTCATCAAGTCGTGGAAAGAGTCGGGAGCGTTGAACTCCCAAATCAACCTCTATGGTTTCTGGGATGATTGCACTTTCATTACCAAAAGTGGTGACTTGGGGATCGTACTCCGGGTGCATGGCGTAGATAACGAAAGCCTTGACCAGTCAGCACAAGAATATGCAGTGAAGCGTCTCGAAGCCGCGCTCAAGATCTTCGCATCCCGGTTCCACGTCTATCAGTACCTGTTCAAGACCAACCGTCCGGCCATTCCTTTTCAGGATTACGCGAACCCAGTGGTGCAGGCTGCGGTTGATCAGAGGAAACAGTTCTTTGCTCAGAAACTTGATGACCTCTTCAATGTCGAAATCTTTTTCGCCATCGTTATTGAGGGCTCACGATCAAAGACAGGCATCGCGGCGGCACTCGCTCGCCTTCCGCAGGACCCGAGAGGGGGCTTCCAGGAACTCAAGGCTCAATTCTCAAACGATAAACGGAAGGTGTTGCTACGGGTGCAGATCGAAGCAGATTTGTTAAGGCTCGAACAGCGAGTGCACAGCTTCATTCGCCAGCTCTCCGACCTGGTGCAAATCGATATCCTCGGGCGGAACGAGTCCTTCCATTTCTTGCGACGCTTGTTGAACTACGATCCGTGGCGAATCGATGGGCTACCCGCCAGCAGCCGGTTCCTCGACTACCAAGTTGCCAATTCCGACGTGGAGGCGGAACGTGATCACCTGCGGGTCGGGAACCACTACCTCCGAGTCCTTACCATCAAAGAGGCCATCAGCGAAACCAGGCCACTGGTACTACGTCAGCTATTGGAAGTTCAGGCGAACTTCTGTGTTGTTACCGAGTGGGTCCCGATTGATAACGCAACAGCCCGGAAAGAGATCACTAAACGCAGGCGGCATTTCAATATCTCCAAGTCATCGTTCATTTCGTCCGTACGCACCGATGGCGCAACCATGAATCCGCGCGACGTGCTTATCGATGAATCGAAACAGGCCGATATCGAGAATCTCGGGGATTGCCTGCGTGTGCTTGGGGATGGGCAGTCCCTGGGGGACTTCTCTCTGACCATCGTCCTTTACGCAGAAGACAAAAAGGCCTTGGACAGAGTGCTCCCCGATGTAGTGCGCATTTTCACGAGCGCGGACGGCACGCTTTTCTCCGAGACATATAACCAGCTCAACGCCTACTTCGCCACTATTCCCGGCAACTTCCGGCATAATCTTCGCAAGCGCTACCTGCTTAACTCCAACTATGCTGATATTTCGTTCCTGTTCACGATCCGGCCGGGCGAGACCTGGAACGACCATCTGGACCGCGAGTACCTGGCCGTCCTCGAAACCGACAATGCAACACCCTACTATCTAAACCTTCACAATCGAGAAGTTGCCCATACACTGATTCTTGGGGCAACAGGCGCTGGAAAATCGTTTTTGTGTACGTTTCTTCTGCAAAATGCCCAAAAGTACGAACCACTGACCTACATCTTCGACATCGGAGGCAGCTTCCAGTCGCTCACGCGTATTTTTGCTGGATCATATCTGAACGTCGGTCAAGAGTCGCGTGACTTTACCATTAACCCCTTCTCTTTAGAACCCACGCGCGAGAATCTGCAATTCCTGTTCTCGCTGTTTCGGGTCTTAATCGAAAGCGATCGTTATCGCCTCGACTTCCATGAGGAACGCCAGCTGTATTCAGGCATCGAGCGCATGTATATGCTCGATCGCGAACAACGCACCGTTTCAAATTTGTCCCAGATCGTCGGCGAACTCAAAGACCGAATTCACAAGTGGACGCAGGCAGGCCAGTACGGCTTTGTTTTCGACAACGTGGAAGACACTCTCACCTTCAATCGCTTTCAGACTTTTAACTTTCACGGATGGAACGATGCTCCGGAAGTACTTGAACCGCTTCTCTTCTACGTTCTCCATCGGGCCAGCAATGAAATTGACGACCCGAAAAAGCTGGCCACCTTCAAGTTATTTCTGTTGGACGAGGCGTGGCTCTTCATTCGGAACGAGACCATCCGCAAGTATGTCACTCAGGCTCAGAAGACGTGGCGCAAGCACAACGCGGCGATGCTGCTGGCCACTCAATCGATCAAAGAACTCGCCACCTCGGGGATGCTGACCGTTGTGGCCGAGAGTTGCCCGACCAAGATCTTTTTGGCCAACCCCGACATGGAGCCACAGGTCTATCGAGACGCGTTCGGGCTGAACGACACCGAACTCGACTTGATCGCTGGCCTGGTTCCACCTGGTCAGATGCTCATTCGGAAACAGACAGGATCGAAGAAGGTCCACCTGAACGTCGATTCACTCTCCTACTGGATGGCGACGAATAATGCAAAGGACAACATGTTGAAGCAGCAGTATTTCGAGCGTTACGGCATTGCTGAGGGTCTGCGCCAACTCGCCGCTGAACATCCCTTTCCTCCGAGCAGCAGGCGGACAAACGTTGCTCGCTCCGAAACCACTTCGACCACCGTCATAGGAGTTGGCGCATGAAAAGCAAGTTGCTTGCTTTGGTTGTTACTCTGACCTCGGTCCTTCCACTCCACGGTGATTCCAGCGCTCGGACAATTCTCTACCACTCCAAAGATATTGTGAACATCCGCGCCAAGCTCAAGTACACGACTCTGATTCAATTGCCGACCACGGAGAAGATCATTGAGGCGGCCACGGGCGACAAAGAGTTTTGGATTATCGACGTGGTTGGGAGCATTTGCTTCCTCCATCCAGCGAAGAAAGACATTCGCTCGAACCTCAACCTCATCACCGACAAGGGCAATATCTACTCGTTCACCCTCGAAGATGTCACCGACCAGCCGGGCGATCCCGATTTAAAAGTGATCGTTCAGCCTTCCGACCAGTCCTCGATTGTTGGTTCCTCGGGCCCGCCGCAATACGTTCCGGCTGCCCAGGTCACGGCCATGGAAAACGAATTGCAAGGGTTAGAGTCACATGTCACCCAAGTCGTGGATGAGTACAAGGCAAGCTATCCCACAGAAATGAAGTTCGACTACAGGTTCGCGGCGGGCAAAGCACCGTTCAACGTTACAGCCATCTACCACGATGGCAACTTTACATACATCAAGTCCGACGCGAGTGAGAAGTTCGCCGTGTATGAGGTACGTGACGGATCACCGAACATGGTCAACTACGAACTGCGAAACGGAACCTACATCATCGCCAAAGTCGTCGATAAGGGATACTTCGAAGTTGGAAAAAAGAAGATGGGTTTCATTCGGAAGGTGCGGCCATGAACCATACTGCACCTCACATGCAGACACCGACGCCGGGGATCGACCCAAGTCTGTCCAAGAACACGGCGGAGCCTCTTGGTGTCCTCCGCCGGAACCTGAAGATGCAGGTCTACCTCGGCATTGCCGCCCTACTCGCGGCCGCCACCGCTGTGAGTTCATTACACCACAAGACTCCGGCGAACAAGGTCGATCCGAGCATTCCTCCGGCACCGATGGTGCAGAATGCCTCAGGGGCCAACATCGAGGAGATGAAGAAGGAAATTGCGAAACAACAGGACGCTGTTCGAATGGCAAGCGTCCCGGATGCTTCTCGCGCCGCCGCTCAGGCGGCGCTCGGTCAAACTCAATCGCCATTCGCGCCCGATGGAATGCTCCCCGGGGCCAACTCAGGTCCACAATATGCCCAGTCGCAGCAGTTGACCCCGCAACAGCAGCAAGCTCTGGCCTTCGATACACAAGAAAAGGAACTCGCCTACAAGGCGCGGTTCGTTTCAAACCTCGCCTACAGCCAGAGTCAGAACATTCGCGGACCGTCGAGCCTTATGAATACCAGTTCTGCATCGCAGAGTCCTTCAGTAGCGGAGAACGGCGCTACGCGGCCCTATGCTTCCGTGCAACCAATTGCTCCCCCTTCATCGATGGCACCCCACACACCAGTACAGGACCTGCCTCCCAACGAAAAGCGGCCAGAGGAAGTGAATCTCAATTCGGCTACCGGACAGCCTTATGTTGTCTATGAGGGAACGGTTCTTGAAACAGTCCTAATGAATCGCCTTGATGGAGATGCCGCAGGGCCTGTAAAGGTGATGGTAACCGCCCCCGTCTACTCGCACGATCATCAACACATCCTGGTACCGGAAGGCACAGTCGTACTCGGGGAGGCGCGCAAGGTCGGGGCAAGTGGCTTCGGCCAACAACGACGCATGGCCGTTGTCTTTCACCGCATGATTATGCCGGATGGCTACTCGGTTGATCTCGACCAATTTGAGGGCCTCACCCAGATAGGCGAGACCGGACTCAAGGATAAGGTCACGAACCACTACCTCGCCATATTCGGGACTTCCATCGCCCTTGGGATCATCGGTGGAGCTGCTGAAATCTCAAACACCGGCGGCGCGCTCACTGGCAATGGCATTGACGCTTATAAGTATGGCGTCGCGGCTAGCGTGTCAGAGAACGCTACAACCGTGTTGGATCGTTTTATCAACATCCCGCCGACGATCACGATTCGCGAAGGCTATCGAGTAAAGGTCTACCTCAGCCAGGACATGCTGCTGCCGGCGGTCGAGAACCACACCATTTCGCAGACGTACTAAAGCAGGAGACCATCGTGAAGACCACGCGCTGCCGCAACTCGCATCTGGCCACGATTCTCTTGCCCTTTGGGTTGGGTGTTCCGTTGTTGGCTTGCAACCACAGTCAATCTGCCCAACCCGCATCGACACGAGCCGAGCAACAGAAACTTAAAGACGACCAAGCGAAGACCCAGAAGGAGATGAATACGCTCACGAGTGGAATGGGGCAGAGCCTCGGCAAATCCCCCGCCGCTCCAGTCACAGATCCCGCAGCCGAATGGAAAAAGACTCACCCGCAAAAGCAATCGTCCACTCGCCACCCACAATCACAATCGCCGGTGCCTCCATCATCTACAGATAAATCGAAGCCGTGAGGAGACGAGCTATGAAAAAACTGATGCTTGCCACTGTTCTGAATCTTGCCGTTTTGGGTCCCCAGGCCTTTGCTCAATTCGGTTCCGGCGTGGTCTTTGACCCGACCCAGAGCGCCCACGCGATTCAGCAGATACAACAATTCAACCAACAAATCTATAAGGCAGAGCAGCAAATTCAGAAGGCAGAGCAGATCTACACGACGGCTCTGCAGACCAGAAATACCTTGATCTCAGCTTACAACTTGTCGCGCCAGCTCTCTATGGCGCCCCACCTGCTTTACCAACGTTTCGTCACGCCCTGGACAAACTGGAACACCGTTGTGGCAGTGAACACCTACGGAAACACCCCGGCTCTGCTACAAGCGATTAACAGTGGAATTGGAGCTGTGCAGGGGCTCGAGGCAGTCAGTTTGGGCCAGCCCCCGCGCTATCCGCTTTACGGCAGTTTGAGCTCACAGAGTCAGCAGTTCGTATCCGCTCAGGGAGCCACCAGTGACCTCAGCTGGGGGCTTATGCAAACCAACCTTCAGACCCTCGGCACAATGCGGACTGATTCTCAGAGGCGTGCGGCTGACATTCAGACCCTCGAATCGCAGACGTATTCCAGCGACCCGACGCAGCAGACCTACATGGCGACCTTGCAGCGAATCAACTCGGCGGCGCTTATGCAACTCCACGCGCAACAGGATGCAAATCAAATTGCTCAAGCAGCCGTCTTGCAGCAGATGATCGTGCAGAAGCAACAGCAGGATGCGCTGACGGCCGCATTCCAAGATGCGGCCAGCTATCAGCAACAATACAACTCGAACACCGCTCCCTTGCTTTCGGGCTTCGGTTCGAGTCTGAATCAGAGCCATTGAGAAAGAGTTGAAGCAAGGAGGTGAGCGGGCCATGAATTTACTCGAGTGGATCAACCAGGGGGTCGATACCCTGACCAACACTGCCAGCCCCAGCATTGACGCTCTCGGCTTCCACATCTTCGTTGCATTGCTGACGGTGATGATGGTTTGGTTCGGAGTTCAGGAAGCTCTCGCCTCCGCCCAAGGTGGCACCGGATTCAATATGGCCAAGTTTGTTCACTTCGTCGTCATGGGGTCTTTTACCTACACTTTGATCGAGTTCTACCACTCGGCAATTCCCGGAGTCGGCTACTCATTTCACGACTTCATCACGGTTGGGGCGACCAACGTCGCCAACATCATTGGCCAGGAAAGCATCAACCAGATGCTACAAGCCATCAACGACCTTCAAGGACAAGCCGGAAGCGACATTCTCAAGGCAATCATGAATACGTACTACGCGATCGTGGTCGTCGTGATTCAAGTGCTTCTCGCAAGCTTTTCGGCTGTCATTGCGGCGATTGTTGCCTACGGCGACATGGCTGCTGCCGTCGCCGGGTTGCTTGGCCCACTCTTCATCCCATTCCTCATGGTCGACAAGCTCAGTTTTCTGTTTTGGGGATGGCTCCGAGCCTTCATCGGGTTCAGCTTCTACAAGATCGTGACGGCCGCCGTGATGGCTATTCTCGGACATCTCTACATGCTCTTTTATACAGGTCTTATGCCCCTCGATCCGGCGACCCTTATCGCAAAATTGCCGCTGTTGATTTTGCTGATTGTTGTGAATTTGTACCTGCTCTTCAAAATTCCTGTGATCACGAGTTCGATTTTTTCCGGCCACACAGATCATGACGGCGGACTCGGACTCATGGCCCTGGCACGTCGTTCCATTTCAGAGAGGCGGTAAAACATGTCGGATAAGCGGCGGGCAGAGACTGGTTGCGCCGAAAGTCAGCCTCCGAAGGCAATCAGCAGAGCGGCCGAGCGCTACCTCGAACAGTACGGCGATCCGCTGGTGATGAATACCTACCTGAAGATCACAATTCTGGTGCTTGCTGCGATCGCTTTGATGCTCGGGGCACTTGTCTTCCGCAGCCAGAAGGCACTGGCAAGCATTCACCCGCTGGTGGTGCGCATTGACGATGTCGGGCACGCCGAGGCCGTCGACTATCGGGACTTCACCTACCGCCCGAAAGAAGCGGAAAACAAGTATTACCTTTCACGCTGGACCGAACTCTATTTCACTCGAAATCGGTACGCCATCCAGCGCGATTTCACGAACTCCCTTTATTTCCTGAACGCCGATATGCAAAGGGCGGTGGTCGAGGAATATCGCAAGAACAAGACGATTGAGACATTCGTTCGCGACATGACGATTCCGTACGTCGATGTCGAAGTCAAAAACGTCATCCTTGACGACCTGCGGCAGTCTCCTTATTCAGCTCGCATCGAGTTCTTGAAGATCTACACCAACCCGTCCGATCATTCCGAAATCAAGCGTGAACGATGGACGGCCAGTGTGACCTATGTATTTCGGGATGAGGTTTCGAACGGGGAGATTCAAGTGAATCCACTCGGCCTGACTATCGTGAAGTTTCGTTCAGATCAGGCCTTCGATTGAGGGACTGTGATCCCGCTTCCAGACGGCCGCTATGCCCGCGTTCATCTCCAATTCGACTGAATCGCTATTGATTCAAGCACTCACCCCGAGAGGCGGATACGCTTCGCATACCGAATGGCATTGTGCCACTGTTTGGGGCAAACTAGCCGACTGCGCCAAGGCTCGAGCGACTCCCACGTGCAGATCGAATGCGAAACTGGGCAGGCGCGAGAAGAAGGGTAATCGAAAGCGCCGAACCCGGGAAATCTGCGTCGATTCCATCCTCCAGCTGGATCGTGCGGAGAAGACCTCCGCTGACGATGCATTCCGCAGTTCCCGCAGCCGAGGAAGTACCCTCTTGGAACGCTTCCTCGTCCCGTTTTCGACGATACGAGGACACACATGAGCTTTGACCTGATACTCCCGTTCCTTCGTCCAATCGAGACGCTGTTGCTCGACGACGGCATCAGCGAAATCATGGGCAATCCCGACTCTACATGGTGGTTCGAACGCGACGGGAATCTCGAACCGGCCAAGATTTGCTTTGCGGCAGACGGATTGCGGACGGGACTTGAAGTGGTTGCCAATAAGCTCGGGAAAAAGCTCAATGAAGACAATCCATTACTCCATGCTCAGCTCCCCGATGGCAGCCGTTTGGCCGCCGTTATCCCGCCGGTTGTCCGCCCGGCGCCTGCTCTAATCATCCGCAAGTTTTCCAGCCGCAGGTTCACGGTAGAAGACCTCATCAATCGCGGGACTTTAACCCACGACTTGGCGCGGTACTTGTCGGAACAAGTTGAAAGCGGAAAAACCATCCTTATCAGCGGCGGAACCGGAACTGGAAAGACGACGCTTCTGAACATTCTCGCTCACTCGATTCCCAACCATGAACGGATCGTAACGATCGAGGACACGGCCGAGCTCTACATCCAAAAGCCGAATGTTATAGCCGCCGAATGCCAAACCGATACGCATAGAGCTCCTGTGTCTTTCGACGACCTGCTCAAGAGCTCCCTCCGTTGGAGGCCTGACCGGATCATCCTCGGCGAAGTGCGGGGGGCTGAAGCACGCACATTACTCGATTCGCTGAACACTGGGCACTCCGGATCATTGGCCACAATCCATGCCAATTCAGCGACCAAAGCCCTGCGTCGCTTTGCCAATCTCGTAATGCGGAGTCATCAGCAAGCCAGGAGCGAAGACATCGAGGCTGAGATCAGTGAAGCGGTCGATCTCGTCATTCATATCGAGCGACACCCAGGCCGACGTGCCGTGCGAGAGATAGTACGGCTCATCGGGTACGACCGTCATCTTCGGCAGTTTGTTTGCGAGCATCTGTTCCCAGCTTGAATCTGTGTCGTCGCATGATCCGGGTAGGGACCAAAGGTCGCGACGAAGAGCTCGAAATTCTTAGCTTCCCCGAAGAAGGCTGGAAAACAACGATATGTACAGTGAGGAGAACCACGGTGTTCCGGAAAGTGCTATGCAGCCAGGCCCGGAAGGCACAAGAGTTGTTGAAAAAGAGGCTGAATGCCGAGGAGCGAAGCGCATGAGCACAATGCAACAGTGGGGAAGAAAAGAGTCCATCATTTGGCCACCGCGGGGCTTTTACTACACCTATGGTGGGATCTTCCTGGGGGTTTTGATCACTGGGTTTTTGCTGTACATCCACTTCCATTTCAGCCTTTCTCCACTGCAGCAGTATTACCTCCCCTACTACCTCCGTACGGAAGCGGCGGGCCTCTTCCGCCCCGCCGGAATGTACCAACTCATCTATATCATCGATGGAAAATCGCGCTCCCGGATTGCCATAGATGCCGACGTGACGGCAGGCGAAACCAAGCAGTTTTCGGGGAAACCCCTGCCTCTTGTACTCTCTGAGTCCGCACTGAAGCAGGGCTTCCGCTACCTCGTCCCGGAGGTCCCGCACTCGTATCCGAACGGTGGACTTCACGCCTGGCTGGGCCACTGGATTTTCGCCGACACATCCCTGTCCGCCCTGTTCGCCCTGCCGTTCTACTGTGGGGTGCTGGCCCTGGTTTTGCAGCTCCCCTTTTCGCTTCGCAAAGACATTAAGAGGCGAACAGAACTGCGCTACGGTCGCCGCTTGAAGGGGCCATTCCTCCTTACGACTCGGCAGTTCAGGAGAGCCATCGCCGGTGATGGAATCGGAATTACCACCACTGACGACAAGCGCCCGCTTCGAATCCCGCGCAATGCCGAGAATAAACACTTCCTTCTTGTCGGAAACACCAGTTCCGGCAAATCCAGCATCATCCGCCAAATGCTTTATCAGGTGGCGGCACGAGGCGAGAGCGCCATCGTTTACGACCCGGCCTGCGAGTTCGTGAAGCAGTTCTATAACGATAAGCGAGGCGACATCGTGCTCAATCCCCTTGATACCCGGATGCCTTATTGGAACCCCTCAGAAGAGCTGCGGCGCAAGGCCGAGGCCAAGGTTCTGGCTGGGTCTCTCTACCAGCCCGAGGGTGTGACCAACCGGTTTTTCGTGGAGGCGCCGCAGAAGATTTTTGCCCACTTAATGACCTATCTCCCGACCCCGGCTCAGCTCGTGGCGTGGATGTCTGACCCCGCAGAAATCGACCGCCGCGTTAAAGGAAGCGAGTATTGGATGCTGATTGACCCGCGAGCTTCGCACCAGCGGACGAGCATTCTCAGCTCGCTCAATATGACCACCGAAAGCTTCCGCTTGCTGCCAGACAAAAACGATGTGACCGTCAGCTGGACGGCCGCGAAATGGGCCGAAACCCGCCAGGGCTGGATCTTTGTTACCTCGCAACCAACCATGCGCGAGGCCCTGCGGCCGCTGAGCAGCCTGTGGATTGATCTGCTGGTGTTGCGGCTTCTGAATGAGTCGATGCCGCAACAAAAGCCGGTCTGGTTTGTGATTGGCGAACTCGCCAGCCTGCAGCGCCTGCCGCAATTGCATACCGCGATCACCGAAAACCGGAAATCCCAGAATCCGGTCATTCTAGGTTTTCAGGGCCGGAGCCAAATGGAAGCTCGTTATGGCGATGACGCCGAGGCCATGCTGTCTCAGCCTGCAACCAAGATTTTCCTCCGCACAACGGAGCCACGAGCAGCCAAGTGGGTGAGCGACGTCATTGGCGAAATCGAAATTGAGCGCCTTCGGGAAACGCACTACGAAGGTACGCGGGCCGGCAAGAATTTTGTTCTGGACCGCCAGACTGAGCCGCTGGTGATGCCCTCAGAAATCTCTGGTTTGGACGACCTCCGAGGATTCCTGAAATATGGAAATCACGTGGCGCGTTTTTCATTTCCCTTTATTGCACTGGAGGAGAAGCAGCCTGGCTTCGTCGGGCGGCCGATGGATGACCTGATTGTTCCAGGGAAACCGCCGTCACCGGAACCAACGCCTGAGCCGTCGCATGCCCTCGTTGCTCACCACTTTGCTGGGCCGAAGGCTCTGGGCTTCGATGAGGGCGTGGAGTAGGCATCGTGCTGACGATTTCAAAAGCCACTTTCGGCGGGACAGGCACGAGCCATCGCCAAAAATATGGCTGGCCGTCAAGGCGTGGCCTCATGATGTTCTAGAGCAAGCAAGCAATGGCGGCTCCGGCAATTTGGTTTCTCAACTAAAAGTTTGGGCAACCTTGAGAGAATCGGCTAGAATCGGAAACCGCAACGACCTAGCCCACTTCGCTCAAGCTCGGTACAACCGGTAATCAGCGTGAGGATTCGTGTTTCACTGAGAGCAACTATCGTCGCCCTCATTGCGGCGACGCTTTTGGGCGGCTCATACTGTGTCTTTATCTCGAACCAACATGTTGAACGATCTACCGCTGACTCCGGCGATGCTCGAAACCTCCTAGCCTCGACGGACCCCAAAGCGGTGGTCCGCGCCGCCGATCACTATTCCTGGTTGAGCAACGGACCGGCAGCAGGTCCCCTGTACGCCAGGGCGGAATATCTGTTCCTCGAAAAGGGCGATGAGCGCAACGCACTTTATGCGAAGATCGGCCGCCTTCGGTCGAATGGTGAGGCCATGTCTTTTGTCGATCTCTCCCGTTTTCTCGGCGAACAACTGCAGAGCCCACTGGTGAAGCAGGACAAGGAACTGCGGCTCCGGTGCCTCATCGCCAAAGGCTACACCGATATTGAGATCGACTACCGGGCGACGAAACGCGATTGGCTGGAAGCGCGGGGGCTGGCCAACGACTTGGGGCAGAAGGAATGGGTCACTCGGGCCGACGGAGAACTAGGGCTGGTGGCATTTCTCGAAGGAAATCCGGGAAGAGCCGCGCGACTTCTGGGCGGAGCCCTGCTATCAACAATGACCTCGGGCGATGTCGCCGGCCAAGTCAGATTCTTGGAACTGTTGGGTCGAGGCTTCCTAGAAGTGAATCGCCGCGCCGAGGCGCTCCGCTTTTTTAACAGGGCAATCAAACTAGCCGATGCGGAAAAAGATTGCGGTCTGCCTTTTATGGCATACGAGGGGAAGGCAAAAGCATTGGCCGGAATGGGCAAAGCAGATGACGCGAGAAGAGTGCTTGACGATGCCCTGACGAAAGCCAGGTCGCAAGAAAAACGGGGCCACGAAGCCGCAATCCTGATCCTCCTCGGCAACCTCGCCGAGGAACTAGGAGACAAGAAGCAGGCCATCGCCTACTTGGACAACGCCGGCCAATTTGCAGCCAATGTTCAATTCCACCGGATGGAAGCAGATGCGATGTTCGAACTGGCGAGACTCTATCGAGACAGCGGCGACATGGCTAGCGCAGAGGCGCGCGCCACGCAAGGCCTGGCCGCCAGCAAGGGCGTAGGCGATCGGTACTACTTGCCGCGTAACTTGACCATCCTTGCGGATTTGAAAGCACGTCGCGGACGGGTTGCTGAAGCCAAGTTCCTCTATCAACAAGCAGAAGACGTAATCGAAGGCATGCTCATCAGTGGGGACGAGCCCTATTGGAACAGCTCAGTTGCCGCCGCTATGAGCCAGACGTATTTGCAGCATTTCGAGCTGGCGGTTCACGGTGGCAACGTCGAGGAGGCCTTCCATGTTTTGGAGCGAGTCCGCGGACGAACCCTGGCGTGGGCCCTTGAAGATCGGAAGGCGTTTGCCTCTTCGGAACCCGACCAGACCGCATCGCTGGAAACCAATGTGTCGAGCCTTCAGACTCGCCTGATGCAAACGAACAGCGCCATTGAGCGCGAGCAGTTGTTGGATCAACTGGTTGAGTATGAGCGCCGCCTCGGATTGGCATGGACGAGAGGCGACGCCGCAAACCAAGGCTTGCCCCTGCAACCTCCGCCTTTGGCCACAGTGCAGCATGATTTGAATCCTGACGAGGTCTTGCTGGAATACGTTCTTGATGACCCCGTTTCCTACTGCCTGTCCATAACCGAGAATGGGGCGTTTGTCCGACTGCTACCGGCAGGACGCAAGGAGATTGAAGAGTCGGCGCAGGCCTACATTGACGAAATCCGTGCCAAGGGTCGTCGCACCGACGTTGCAAAGCGACTCTACCAGCTTCTACTGAAACCAATCCCGGAAACAGCAAGTCATGCCCGACTTCTCATTGCACCGGACGGCATACTGAATCTCCTACCCTTTGAGGCCGTCCAAGACGAGAATGGGCGATATCTTCTCAAATCGCGCACTGTTAGTTACGCCCCATCCGGCACGATTCTAAACGCGCTGCGCCGCGCCGGAGTGCCAGAGCGCGCGCCAAGGCCGCTCTTGGCGGTCGGGGATGTCGCGTACGAGAACCAGGGTGCAGCCAACAAAGGGATAGCAGCTCCGGCTTCTATGCGTGGGCGAATCGAGCGAGGAATTGCCGATCTGTTCGGCATTGCGCTGAGCGATCTTCCGCAGACGCGGCAGGAGGTCGAACAGATCAGCAGCATTGCGGGACCAGAGGCCGTGGTACTGCTTGGCAAGAATGCAACCGAAACCGCATTCAAGAACGAGCCGCTCAAGGATTTTCGCGTCTTGCACCTGGCCGTTCACGGGTTCGCCGACACACAGTATCCTGAGCGATCCGCACTTGTCCTCGGAGTCGATCCGGAGTCCGCGGACGACGGGTTGCTGCAAGTAAGGGAGATCATCCGTTTGCGCCTTAACGCGGAACTAACGACACTGTCGGCATGCGAAACGGGGGTGGGAAAATTGCAGGGCCAAGAAGGCGTCAGCAATCTGGTCGAGGCGTTCCTCGTAGCTGGATCGAGGTCAGTGGTCGCGAGCCTATGGAGTGCCGACGACACATCGGCGAGCGCACTGATGGAGCGCTTCTACAACAGATTGGCTCAAGGTGAGAGCGCCGGATCGGCTCTTCGGAATGCCAAGCTGGACATGCTGGACCAATATGGAGATCAGCTGAACCCGTTCTATTGGGCCGCATTCATTCCCGTGGGCGAGACCTCAACCCCGATTGGAATTAAAGCAAGATGAATTTGACCCTGGACGATCGCACGAAGATTCTCGACAAGGTTTGCCGGCTCGTGACGGCCAAGCACTTCGATCCGGGAATGAATGGGGTGGATTGGAAGATACTGGTCAGGGATCGGCGAGACCAGATCCTGGCTTCCGCCGACGCTGAGACCTTCGAAAAGGCAGTCCACAAGCTGGTAGCCGAACTCAAGACTAGCCATACCGGTTTTCGTCATGCTGATATGCGCAATATACCGGCGTGTCATGCGATCAACGCAACGCTCCAGCGCATTGGCGTAAACGGCAGCGAACACTGGATGTTTCAAGACGTGCATCGAGGCGGGCCGGCATACGCAGCGGGTATCCGTCCTGGCGACCTACTGCTGGAATGCGGAGGCCGAGAAGTCCGACCGCCAAACGATCTGACGTTTTCCGTGGGAGAATCTGCCAAGCTTCTAGTCGAGAAGCTCGAAGGCGGAACCATGGAGGTAAATGTGCAGCTGCCGAAGCCGAAGTCCCAAAGGCATCCGGTAGCGGCGCCACAGGCCGTAACCACCGAGAGACTTGGCAATGACATTGGACTGCTCAGAGTTGCGATGTTTCCTGGTGCAATCGGCATCGACGTCGCCAAAGATATCGACCGTGGGATTGCTGCCCTCAACGAGTGCACTAGACTGATTGTGGATTTGCGCGGCAACACGGGCGGAGGGATCGGCGGACTTCGCCTCATGAGCTATCTGACGCCCGGAAAACTCGAAGTTGGCTACAGCCTCACGCGAAAACGTCACGAGCACGGTTATCGCCGTGAGGAGCTGACCCGATTCGGACGGATTCCGTCTCACAAAGCGGCTCTCATATGGCTGGTAGCTCGATACGCCTTAGTCGAGAAATCCATTCTCGTGATCACCGAGGGATTCGGAAAGCAACGCTTTCATGGTCGAGTCGTGCTTTTGGTGAATGAACACACTGCAAGTGCCGGAGAGATGGTGTCAGCTTTCGCCGAAGAGAATAATCTTGCTGTGATGGTGGGGACGAAGACGCCGGGGCGTCTGCTCAGTGGTAGCGCGTACAAAGTGGGCCACGGATACATTCTCGGCTTGCCGGTTGCCGCCTACCTGACATGGCAAGGACGAATGCTCGAAAACAATGGGATCATCCCCAAGTTTTCCGTTGAACTTTCACGAGATGCTTTGCGTAACCACAGGGACACTCAGCTCGAAACGGCAATGCACGTAGCGCAAGCCATGTAGTTGGTTAAAACAAGTATGATTTCTCCCTGTCCAGTGACTAAAAACACTTTATTGAATCGGCTGCCCAGACACGGACTTCACAAAAAGGCCTCCGAAAGAGGATTTCAGCTAAGATGAGTGTTCCCGAATCAAGGCGCAAGCTCGCCAGCTAACCCTTGGCTCCAATCTGCGGGATCACTTCGTAGGGACGCATCATCTCGTTGTCTTCGTGCTCCAGGATGTGGCAATGCCACACGTAACGTCCGACGAATCCTTCGAAGGGCACAATTATCCGCGTCACCATTCGCGAATGGGCCTGCACCGTGTCCTTCCAGCCAGTCTCATTCGGTTCTGGAGGCTCAGGCGGTCCCACGAAGTGCAACTGACGCTTGGTCTGGAATAGCCAGGGCTCATAGGGCCGCCGATCAAGAATCTGGAATCGCACCAGGTGCAGATGGATGGGATGGGTGTCGTTGGTAGGATTAATCAGCGCCCAGATTTCCGTCGACCCTAGCACCGGCCTTTCCGTGATGGGTTCTCTCCAGTGGGTCGCGTTCAAAAGCTGCAGAACCGGATTGCCCGCCTTGTTGACATATTCATCTAGGGTTAACAAGCGCGTCTGCGCTGCCTGCGATTCTGCAAGCTTGGGCACCGGGCGCAGCACCGAGGGCAGCGAACTGGTGTCGTCAACTTTTCCCGAGGTAACGCGAAATTGCATTACGACGACGGCATCGTTTTTCAGAATCAACTGCGCCCCGCGATACTCACTGAAATCGATGACGAGGTCGGCACGTTCCCCAGGTGCAATTTCGAGCAGAGTCATCGGTACAGGAGCCGGGAGCAACCCCTGATCGGTGCCGATTTGATGAAGTGGAATATCGTTCGCGAAGGCCAGGTGGTAGATGCGCGAATTGGAGCCGTTCAAAACGCGAAAACGATATCGTCGCGGCTCGACTTCAAGATAAGGAAAAAGCTTCCCGTTCACCAAAATTGCGTTGCCCATGACCTCCGGCACCCAGGGCGATTGCGGATCAGGAGAGGTCGGATAAAGCAGTTGCCCATCGCGAGTGAACAGGCGGTCGAACAGTATCAACGGAATCTCGTGCTTGCCCTTCGGCAAGTCGAGCGCGTCTTCCACGCTGTCGCGAATGAAGAACGCTCCGAGCAATCCCGCATACACATTCAGCCGATTGATACCCAGCGCATGATCGTGATACCAGAGCATGGTCGCGTCTTGCTGATTGGGATAGAAGTACAGCGAAGATTTCCCCGGCACAATCCAGTCTTCGGGATAGCCGTCGCTTTCCGGTCCGGTTTTCGCTCCGTGTAGATGGACGACCAGGCGCACGGCGGGCGTGGCCGCTCCAGCCCCGTGGAGGGTGTGATCAATGGGCAGGAAATGCGCGCTGGGCAGTGCATTCGCCCATTCGATCAGCACTGGTTCATCCTTGCGCGTCTCAAATGTTGGACCGGGTGTAGCCGCCCCAAAGCTCCAGAGCCTTGTGGGAGGCAAATCGCGGTGAACCCTCGAGGTGACCACTTGCGCTTGGGCACGATAGAAAGCGACTCTTCTTTTCGGATCTCCCGGGCTCGGACGAAAACCGTCGGGTTGTGCAATTTGGGGGATGGGCAGCGGGTCGACGAAGGGCGCGAGGGTATTGACATCGAGGGCGGCCGGCCTATTCGCCGCTGCCTGCGCCAAGGTCGGCGGAAGGGTCCTTTGCGTCGCCAGCGTCGCAGCCAGCATACTGGATCGTTCGAGAAAACTTCTTCGTGTAATCACCACCTCGCCTTTCGCCACCTGAGCATATAACAACGGCAAGGCAGAGGACATTCGTCCCCAATCTGCCTTGCCGTTGTCTGAACTTCAGATGCGTTAGAAGGAGTCTGTCTTGACCGGTTGGCCGGTGTTTTCGTCGAGGATGAACAGATCGTTGCGTACGTCCTGCCTGAAGTCAAACATCGAGCTGATCGAGTTGGCGATCGCGTCAAACGATCCCTGCCCGATGCGCTCGCCGCCCAGCCAGTTGTCCTCGATGAAGCGGAGGACCGAGGTTTGGTCGGTCACGGTGTGATCCACGTAGTTAGGCTTCGCCCACGGCGAGATCACTAGAAGGGGCTGCCGCGGACCATATCCGCACCGGCCCTGCGCGTGCGTGGTCGACGGATTGAGACCCGGCAACGCGGCGGCGCCATTGCCGCAGCTTCCCGGACCATTGAGGGCATCAGCCGCACTCTTCGAGGGATTGACGATCTGGCCAAGCTGATGATCGTACCAGCCGTCGGAATCATCGTAGAGCACGACCAACGCGGTGTTGCGCCACTCCGGCCGAGCCTGCAGGAAGTTGGCAACCTTCACCACGAAGTGTTGCTCATCCAAGGGATCGGAATTGCCCGGGTGCGCATCTTGAATGGCAATCGCCTTCAGAAAGCTTACCGCCGGGAAATTACCAGCAGACACCGCCGCAAAGAAATCGTCGACGTCGTAGTTGTGATTCGCGGGATCCTTGTGCCCGATGGTAGCAACCGAAGTCGGGCGAGCGTGAGTCAGATTTGCCGTGGAGGCGTAGTACTGGAACGGGGTGTGATGCGGAACATAGTCCCCCTGCGTACCGGAAATGGACGACGTCGATTGACGGTTGCATCCGGTGCTTCCATCCGGGTTCACGGTTTGCAGATTAAAGCCGCCGGCAAACCATCCCCACGTAATGCCGGCTGCATTCAGCAGGTCGCCGATATTCTTCCCAGCCATCTGCGCCGTTCCTGAGCCCGAGCAGACGTCCCCGAACGGATCCGGATCCCCGATCACGGTGAATCCGCCGTTGCCATCGCTGACAAAGCTGCCAGTGCCACCAGTAAACTTCGCCACTCCATTGGTCTGCCCGGAAATCAGGTTGATCGCGCCCACGGTAGAGGGACCAAAATTCGTGCTGTAGGAGTTGTCGCTCATGGCGAAGTGTTGGGCGTAGTTCCACAGCGCAGTCACTGTGTTGCCGTCAAAATAACCCATCACCTGGCCGTTGGTAAGCACGATGGCCGGCGGTGCATTCGGCGGCGGGCCGGCGCTGCCTGTGTTGGCGGGGAATAAATCCATGACCCCCCCATCGAAGGCGAGCTGTTCCGCCATATAGTCATGATCCATATCCGAGGTGTTCGCCTGCGAGCGATCAAAGCGGAACGGGTTCGAGGCACCCGATCCGTTGAGCGGGTTCAGATTGGGATTGTTGTTGAGCAGCGCGTTGCTGAAGCCGTTAACTCCTGGCGTGTTGGGACGGGCATGAAATGCCGGTTCCCCCTTTGGGTTGAGCGCGTTGGGATATGTCCCGAAATAATGGTCGAACGAGCGGTTTTCGCCGAAGATGATCACAATGTGTTTAATCGGCGTGGCTGTTTTGGGGTCGGCCGCGTGTGCTGCCGGTGTCAGCAGCGGCGCGGCACACATGGCGACAACCAGGCAACCAGGCAATAGCAGTTGACGCATAGGCTAATATGTCCTTTCCAGATTTTTCATGGGGTTCGTCTTACAGTGCCTGAAAATACTAGGACGCAAGTGTTACGACAGGATTAAAAGTGTGTAAAGGTCGGACGCGGCATCCCCACTGCTACGATCACAATTGCCCGTCGATGACGCCAGGCGCGGGAACGGGGCAGCGCCTGGAACGGCTCGCCAGCGGGAAATGTGGTGGGGATCCATCGAGCTGTGGCCGAGTAGTGTGGCTGAAGTTCAGCCCCTACTTACTGTGTCTCCGCCCGGAAGGTCTGCTGAGCTGCCCGTGCTCGCGGAACGCAAGTCGATGAGTGGAAGCACTCGTGGAGGAATCTTTCAGCCAGCGCCGAGAATTCGTGGTCGTGAGCAAATCACACACACAAGAGTGCAAGTTCCGTTCGAATGCGTAGAAGTTAACGATGGCTTCAACGTTCACTCCGGAAGTTTCAGGTACCGCAAGGTAGTTCCACCATCACCCGACCTTGATCCGTCAGGAAGGAGCGTCTATGAAAACATATTGGCGCCGAATCTTGTTGTGGGCGGTCTTAATGATGGGTATCGTCCCGATTCTGTCCGCCCAGAATTTAACTTCCTTCGAGAAACGAATCACGGTCAAGACTCTTGCTAACGGTTTGACAGTGATCGTCTGTGAGCGGCCAGAGGCGCCGGTTTTCTCCTTCTTCACTCACGTGGATGTCGGGTCAGACCGGGAATTCCCTGGCATCACCGGCTTGGCCCACATGTTCGAACACATGGCCTTCAAGGGTACGGACAAGATTGGCACGAACGATTATGGCAGCGAAAAAGGAGCGCTGGAGAAGGTAGAACAGGCTTATCAAGCCTACGACCGCGAGCGTCGCAGGGAAGTCGGCAGTGATCCTCGCAAGGTAGCGGAACTGGAAAAGGCCTGGAAAGACGCCATGACAGCGGCGCAGAAGTACGTTGTCGAGAATCAGTTTGGCGAGATTGTGGAGCAGAACGGCGGAACCGGTCTGAACGCCTTTACCGACAACGAAGAAACCGGGTATCACTACTCCTTTCCTTCCAATCAAGTAGAGCTGTGGGCCTATCTGGAGTCGGAACGGTTTCTCCATCCTGTTTTGCGGGAGTTCTACAAAGAGCGGGATGTTGTCCACGAGGAACGGCGTCTGGGAGAGAGCGATCCCTTCGGTCGGCTGTTCGAGCAGTTCATGGCCACAGCGTACGTCGCTCATCCCTACGGGCAACCCGTAGTAGGGTGGCCGTCGGACCTGGAGTCGTTTTCAATGACCGACGCGCAAGCCTATTACAAGAAATACTATGTGCCGGCCAGCATGACCGTCACTCTTGTGGGGGATGTGAAGACAAACGAGGTCATGCCGGTCATCGAGAAGTACTTCGGCAGGCTGCCCACCGGTCCAAAGCCGGAACCGCTGCGCACGGTCGAACCTCCGCAGAATGCGGAGAGGATCGTGATTCTGCATGAGACCGCGCAGCCAATTTTTATTGAGGGCTATCACAAACCCAGCGCGAAAGACAAGGATGATGCGGTCTACGACGCCTTGCAGGACCTGATGTCGAATGGCCGCACGTCGCGCCTATACCGGTCTCTGGTGCGCGATAAGAAGATTGCGGCGCAGACCGGAGGCTTCAATGGATTTCCGGGAGCGAAGTATCCCAATATGTTCGTGTTCTTTGCCATCTCCACTCCCGGGCACACGGCGGCCGAGAACCGCGACGCTGTTCACTCCGAGATCGAACGCCTAAAGAAGGAGGACATCAGCGATGCCGAACTGCAAATGGTCAAAACGCGAGCCAAAGGAGATCTCCTGCGGAGACTGGGAAACAATCAGGAACTTGCCTTTCAGTTGGGAAGCGCCCAATCGCTGTATGGAGATTGGAGGCAACTGTTCCGGCATATAGATGAAATCGAGAAGGTCAGTAAAGCCGATGTTCGGCGGGTGGCCAACGCCACCTTCGTCGCATCCAACCGGACCATTGGGATGATTGAGTCCACGCAGCTTGCCAAGGGACCAGCCACCGGAAAGGAGGCCAAGTGATGAAGCGCCGATTCCTGTTGATCGCACTCTGCACTGCTGTTTCCCTCCTGGCCTGCGCTCCCGCCTGGAGTCAGGTCGAAGACTGGAAACAGATTCAGGCTCCAGCGTTGCACAGCTTCCATCCCCAAATGCCCAAGCGGATTCAACTGGGCAACGGCATGGTGATTTTTCTTCAGGAGGATCATGAACTGCCACTCATCCGAGGTACAGCGCAAATCCGCGGTGGATCGCGGGATGAACCTGCCGACAAGGTCGGGCTGGTAGAAATCTATGGGCAGGCCTGGCGCACGGGTGGCACCAAGCAAAGAACCGGGGATCAACTCGACGACTACCTGGAAGCGCATACGGCCAAAGTTGAAACTGACAGTGCAGTCGATTCAACTCGAGTTACCTGGGATTGTCTCAAAGAGAATCTCGACGACGTGTTCAAGGTTTTCCTTGAGGTCCTTCGCGAACCGGAGTTTCGCGAAGACAAGATCGTGCTGGCCAAGAATCAACTCAACACCAATATTTCCCGGCGTAATGACGATCCGTTCAGCATCGCGCTTCGCGAGAGTTCCAAGCTCGTATACGGCGCCGATTCTCCCTATGCGCGGCAGGAGGAATATGCCACCGTGGCGCGTGTCACTCGGGAAGACCTGATCAACTGGCATCGCCGGTATGTTCATCCCAACAACATCATTCTCGGGGTATCCGGTGATTTCGATTCCAGCACCATAGAGGCCATGCTGCACCAAGCTTTTGATTCCTGGCCGAGGGGGCCGGCCGCCCCTGGGCCACAAATTTCGTTTCACGGGCCCCGACCCGGAGTGTATTTCGCGGAGAAGAACGACGTTACCGCAAGTCTGGTGATGATGGTGGATCTCGGGATCACCCGCGACAATCCGGATTATTACGCGATTGAGGTCTTCAATCAGTTTTTTGGGGGATCGTTTAGTTCGCGTTTGTTTTCTAATATTCGCTCGAAAAAGGGTCTAGCCTATGCGGTGGGTGGAGGGGTCGGCGCCGAGTACGACCATCCGGGAACGACTGGACTTTTCCTCGCAACGAAGAGTCATACCACCGCGGCGGCCATTGACGCCTTCAACGAAGAACTGGATGCGCTGAAGACGAATCCGAGTACGCCGGAGGAATTGGCCAAGGCCAAGCGCGCCATTCTGAACTCATTTGTGTTCCGCTTCGACTCGAAGGAGAAAGTCCTGCGCGAACTCATGACCTATGAGTTCTACGGTTATCCTGAGGATTTCCTGGAAAAATACCGCGAGGGCATCGAAACGGTCACCGAGCAGGATGTAGACCGCGTCGCCCAGAAGTACGTCCACAAGGATAAGATGGCCTTGCTCGTGGTCGGAAAGGGGGCGGATTTCGACCGGCCTCTCTCCTTCTTCGGGCCGGTCAATATGATTGACATTTCCATCCCTCCTGCTCCGGGAGGAGGAACATAGAGCGCGTCACCGCGAGGCTTGCCCCATTCCGCCAACCGGGTCAGGCGGCGTCAGTGTTGCCACAGCCAGGATTGCTGCAATCTGAAGCTATTTGAGCTTGAATCCGTACTTTGACGCCTGGAAGCGGAGATCATTCCATTTCTCGGTCTTCGCTGAACTTGACGGGCCGGCGCCGCTTCGAGCTTTCTCAGGGCTGAATATCCCGGCAAGATTTTGAAAACAGGGAGCGGCAATCGCAGGGGCAGATGGCCTGGGCAGGTTCGGAACCGCGGTTTGCAGCCGCTGAAAGTTCAGTGCGTACGCTAAGTTGTGTACGTCGCTGCCGCCGTCTCTGGGTGTCAACGGCGGAAGTCCCCAGCGCCATTCAATGAGCTTGAGCGCAGAAGTGTGGTCGAAGGTGAGCGAACTGATCCGTGGATTCTGCTCATCGCCGCGGCTGAAGGGAGATGCGATCACAACCGGAACACGAAATCCAAGGAGCGTCTTACCGTCCACAATGTCCGTATCGACGCCGTTCGCGGCGTTCGCGCGGGGCGGTGGAATGTGCTCGAAGAATCCGCCCCACTCGTCAAAGGTGATGACCAGGACCGTGCTTGACCACGCAGGCCCGTTGGCGATGGCTTCGAACATGTCGTGAAGAAAGAGGTCGCCTTTGCGGATGTCAGCATGAGGGTGGTCATCATCGCCGGTGCCATCGTCCAGGACGGTATAGCGGGGATCGACATAAGAAACCGCAGGCAAGGTGCCCTTGCTGGCCTGCTCCAGGAAGTCCTCGTGAAGTTTCGAGATACCCACGTATTTGAACGCCCAAAGTGCGAGGTAGGGGACGTTGGAATAGTAGTAGTTGTGGGAAATCTTCGCGGCCATCAGCCGGTCGAAGATCGTCGCCAGGGAACTCAGAGCAATGCTATCGGTGAGGCGATCAGTCTGGGCGGCCAACAGGAACATCCGGTTGGCGAATGTCGGGCCGAGGATGGATGCGAAGTAGTGATCGCAGACCGTGTACTGACGGCCCAGCGCCGCATAAAACGGGATGTCACCCTCTCCATAGTAGCCAATGCTGTAGACGTCGTTCGATCCGGCCCGTAAGAAGCCACCCATCTTACCGTTGTCGTAGGCCACGCGTGATCCGACGTAAGAGTGATCAGGATCGGGATGCGGACAGCCGGTATAGTCGCCGGAAAGGGAATAGGTGGGATGCGACTTACCGGCCTTGTCGGTATAGGCGAGTCCGCCCTGCTTCCCCTCGGCGTTGGGCATCCAGCCGAACAGGTGGTCGAAGCTGCGATTTTCCATGATTACGACGACGACGTGTTCGATGCCAGAAGATGCCGGATCGGGTAAATCTGGATCAATCGGTGGAGGTATGGGAGGTGACGGCGGGATATGTTGTGAGCAACCCAGCATTAGCGCTCCCGAAACTAGAAACGCCCCCGTTGCAAAATCTCTGCGGGTCAGCGGCATTTATCGACCAGGGGCATACGATTTCAGTCGTATCTTATCGCTATATGCAACATCAATGGCGGTGTGTTCCAAAACGTTGTGAATTTCGTACTGATTCCAGAGAGCTGGCAAATAGATGCGACCCCATGCCCCCTGCTTGCTCCGTTGGGGAAGAATGTACGCCACCGCAGCGCGGAGCCTAATGGTTGCTGAAAAATCCTTCGCCGTATAACGTTGTGCGTCCCCGGAGGTGAATTCGTTTATTTTCCAGTACATCAAGTACCTGAAGCGTTCAGCCCTCACCGATCATATGCTGGGAGCGATCGCGAATCGCGAGAAAATTGCGGCGTTCACCCTAACGCGTTGATCCGCCGCTGTGGTCCTCAATGTGGCTGGACATAGAGTTACCGGCGGAGCTTGTTGGAAAGCAAAGCCCGCCGGATTGACCATCGATTGGAAGGTGAAAATGCCAGTGAGAGGAGGCCCGCTTACAGCAGAAGTGACTGCAAGCGGGCGAGAGTCGGATTCTAACTGACCTAGAAGAAGACCTTTGCACCCAGTTGGAATTCGCGCGGATCAAAGGCCGATGTAACGGCGCCGAAATTGCTGGCGCCCTGATTGACGCTTATGCCACCGTTGTTGGAGTCGCCTTGGAACTGCGTGTGGTTCCAGGTATTGAAGGTCTCGACGCGCAACTCGACCCGGCTGCCGCGCGCCTCGCTGATTACGAAGCTCTTGAAAAGCGAGAGGTTCCAGTTGTCTCGGCCCGGGCCGCGTACCGCATTGAAGCCAAGATCTCCCCAGCAGTCTGGACCTGTGGCGCAGGGCGGCGGGGAGAAAACCGCAGGATTGAACCATTGGCTGACGGTCTTCGGATAAGTGATGCTCCCAGTTACGTCGGGCCGGTTGGCGGTATAGCCGACAGGAAATAGGTTCGATACGTTGCTGCCGGCGACGCCAAGATTGACGGGCGCTCCGCTCTGTATGGTCACGATCCCGGAGAGTGCCCAACCGCCCACGGTCGACTTGAGCAGGCGGTTTGGACTGTTTCTGAGAAATGGCATCTGGTAGACAAAGTTTACGAATGCGATGTTCCTGCGGTCATAGATTGACGGCCCCACATCGTAAGACGGTCCGACGTAGGGATTGCTAGTCGCTAGCAAGTCTCCACCGCTTCCGGTACCGATGGAAGAATCAATCGCGCGGGAAAGCGTGTAGCCGAATTGCAATTGGAGGTCTTTCGCCACGTTCCCATGCAAGTCCACCTGCAGCGAGTTGTAATGTGAGTTCGCCTCATTTTCTGCCAATCGGATCGCCCCATAGCCAGCATAAGAGTACTGCTGGTTAATCCCCACCCCTCCTTTTGCCAGCAGCGCCGGCAAATTAGCTTCGGGTGGGAGGTTGATCTCCCGATAGAAATTCTGATGGCGCGCCTGGCTCCCAACGTAAGAAATGCCCAACACAGTTTTCGCTCCCAGGGCCTGTTGTACGCCAACACTGTATTGATAGTTGGTGGGTGGATGGTAAGTGAGTGCGATCCCGGTGATGCCGACAGGAATAACCGGGAGCTCGGCCGAACTAATCGTATTGCCCGCATTGAGCTGAAGTCCGGGATTGGAGAGCGAGACATTGTGCAGAGTCGGAGTCGCACCGAAAGGAGTATTCGTGGCACCGTTATACATGTCGTTGCCCTGAACCCGGTCGTACATGATGCCAAAACCGCCGCGGAGGACGGTTTTGGCTTGACCCGTGAGATCATACGCAAAACCGATACGTGGGCCGAAGGTGGGCCAGTAGTTATTCACCAGGCCCTTGGGTATTCCATTCACCCCTCCGATTCCGATTCCGTTTTCGTAGAAGTGCAATCCGGCCAGAATCGGGCTGGGACTGGTACCCAAGCCTGGACTGGGCCCGCCAGCACAGGGAGGATTGGACACGGCGCTGCAGATGTTGCCATTGGAATCAAAGGTGGCGGCAGCGGCCGGGTTATACAAATTCGGGTAGAAGTTCGCCGATTGCTGGTTCGCCTCGTATGTATGAGGAATTCCATCCCAGCGCAAACCAAGATTCAAAGTCAAGCGGCGGGTCGCGCGCCAATTGTCCTGAACATAGGCAGCATAGGAGACGTTGTTCCAGTGTCCGCTTGACTTAACAGCATCCTCTAAGTAGCTTTGGGCATAGCCTAACAGGAAATCGGCAAAATCATTGCCGGTGAAACTTCCGTTGAAAGTGAAGCTTCCCTGGGTACGAGCGAAATAGTCCTGCACCTTCTTGTAGAGTGCCCAACTGAACCCAAACTTGAGCTGATGACTACCCTTCGTCCAGGAAAGGTCATCGCGAAGTTGATAGTCGTTCGCCGAATTGATCCATGGTTCCCAAGCGGAGTCGTACACCGATCCGGTGCTCCCCAACAAAGAGATCGACGGAATGCGGTTAAGCTGGTTTGGTCCGGTGAAGAGGCGGTTAAATACAAAACTCGAAGGCGCAGACACCAAACCCTGCGGAGTAATATTGATGCGGTTGCCGTCATAATTGAACGCCACTTCGTTCAGTAGCGAGGGGCTCACCACATAAGTGGCATGAGCAACGGCGCTATACGAGGGATTTCCGAAAACATCGCTGACCGTCGGCAGGTTATCCGGCACCCACTGTGCGGTCGCATATGTCTGCGAGACTTGTTCGGAAACCCAATGGCCGAAAACCGAGAGCTTGCTGCTGAAAGTGTGATCAATACGGGCAATCTCTTCGCGCAATGTGGTGGGGGAATTGTTGCCGCCGATGAATTGCGCGCCGCTTGTGGGCAGCGGGAAGATGCCACCGTACTTACCGCCGGCGGTCAGCAATGAAGACGCGTTGGGATCGATCATACAGTCTGGAATGGTGTTATTGGGGAAGGGCTTACCGGCAACAATTCCAGCGGGAGGCACTCCACCGAGGCAGTTGGCACCGAGGCCGACAACTCCGGTAGGAACCGTGATGATATTCGATTGGCCGTTCGGAAGCGTTGTTGGAATCACTGCACCCGTCCCCCCACCGGCTGCATCGGGATACTCACTGGCGAGCGGCACGGTTTGGTTCAACAATCCGCCTTGGACGACGCTGCGCCATTCCATGTTGTAGAAGAAAAACGTGGGATGTTGCTTCCAAAGCGGGATCTGACCGCCTACGTTGAAACCGTAGACATTGAGCCGCAGCTCGGCGACTTTGTTCGGCGCGGGGTTGAAGTAGTTGCGCGCGTCGAGGGCGTCATTGCGGACGAATTCCCAGGCCCCGGCGTGAAACTGCTTGGTTCCGGACTTGATCACCGTGGTGATGCTTGCACCACCCGTAAGTCCATATTCGGCGCTGTAGTTGGAATTCAGACTGCGGAACTCGTCAATCGCGTCAAGGGACGGCATGACAGAGGCCTGACTCCCGCCGCGATCGAGATTTTCCGAGCCATCCAGGAGCTGCAGATTGTGGCCGGCTCGTTGACCATTGATGCTGACGTTGTTGTCCCCGCTCACTGGGGTCGCGACCATGTCCATGCCCTGAATGCTGGACGCTCCGGGAGTCAAGGCGTACAAGTTGTACAGACTTCGCCCATTTGTGGCCAGTTCGGTAACCTGCTGCCCGGTGATTACAGTGCTGACATCTCCAGAGTCGGATTGCACCGCCACAGCATTCGCTTCCACCGTGACGCTCTCCTGAACTGAGCCCACCTCCATGACAAAATCGACGCGGGTGCGGTCATTCACGTTCAGTATGATGTTTTTCCGTTCGGCGGTCTTGAATCCGGAAGCTTCAGCCTTTACGTCGTAGGTGCCAACGTCAAGACCGGGCGCTACGTATTGCCCAGCCTCGTTACTGACAAGGCGGCGTGTTTGACCCGTGCTGGTGTTGGTCATGGTGATGGTTACGTTGGGGACGACGGAACCCGAGGGGTCACTGACAGTGCCGACAATCGTGGCTTCCTGGCCGAACGCAACCGCGCAAAAACCAAAGAATAAAAACACACTAAGTCGACCGCTGGAAGCGAGAGCCTTACGGGGTGCCCGGAGCATGTACAAAAGCGGCATGGCTTTCTCCTGGCGGACTCTGGGAATTGGTCTCATTCGTAGAGACGATGTCCGACAGGAGACTCTTACCCCTCTGAGTGGTCGTCATCAATACCCATTTGACAATTGTTCATATAGCCATTTTGGCTTGAAGACCTGGCGCCGAGGCCAGCAAGGGCCTCTGCTCAACAAACTTTGTTTGCTGCGAGTCCACTACGGTCCGCAGCTTGCGCACCGCGGCTGGAATATTTACTGCCGCGGTACTGCCGAAGCCCAATATGAACCCCTGCTCTTTCCTGCTTCCTAGATACGACGAGGAGAGCGGCACCAACCAAAGTCTTTTCCCGGCGGCGCGAAAGGCCACATCGTGATCAGAGATGCCTTTTAATTTCACGGACAGATGCATACCCGCCTGTCCACCCGTAATGTCCACCACCCCGCCCAACTCTTGGCGAATACTTTCCAGTAGCGTGAGGCGGCGCTCGTTGTACAGAATGCGTGTGCGGCGAATGTGACGCGAGAAATGCCCTTCGCGGATAAAATCCGCGAGCACGCCCTGGAAAAAGCCCGCCGGCGTAATGTCCATGGCAAGTCTGACGGCGATAAAGCGCTCGACCAGATCCGGAGGGATGACAACGTATCCGAGCCGCAAAGACGGGAACAGAACCTTGCTAAACGTTCCGATGTAGATCACGCGGGAGTTGACATCCAGACCCTGAAGAGCCGTGATGGGCATGCTCTCGTAACGGTATTCGCTATCATAGTCATCTTCGATAATCCACGAACCTGAATGTTCAGCCCAGTCCAGCAGTTGCAAGCGGCGCGAGGCGCTCATGGTGACCCCAAGCGGATACTGATGGGATGGCGAAACGAAAGCCACGCGTGCCTTAGGCGAGCGGCTGATGCCAACGGCCACATTCAGGCCTTCACTATCTACGGGGACGGGAACAATTTGGCACCCATTCGCCATGAAGACGTTGCGCGCGAAACGATATCCAGGTTCCTCCATCCAAACCCGACTTTGGGGATCAAGCAATACGCACGTCGCAATGTGCAGTCCCTGCTGCGAGCCGCTGACGATCATGATTTGCTCTGCTTCGCAGCGCACCGCGCGCGCGGTTCGAAGGTAGCTTGCCACCTGTTGGCGGAGATCTTTCGACCCCAACGGATTGCCGTAGTCGAACGAATTTTCCTGAATATGGCGGCAGTGCCGCGTCACCAAACTGTTCCAGACCGGAAAAGGAAAATGGTCAAATGCTACTTGGCTGACGCCAAAAGCTCCCCACCCACGGTGCCACGGTGCTGTCTCGACGGGGCTAGGCAGTGCAGCCCGCGCCGATAGTGGGCGTGGCCCGGAACTGACCCCGGAAGGACGTCGGCCGCGAGACTGCGACACCATCATTTGATCGGGCAGGGACTGCGAAATAACCGTTCCGGCACCGATGCGACTTTCGAAATATCCTTCAGCCGAGAGCTGAGCGTAGGCGTTGAGAATGGGAATGCGCGAGATACCCAACTCCAGGGCCAAAGTTCTCGTGGACGGCACTCGCTCGCCGGAGCGTAACCTCCCCTCCAAGATTCCAGCTCGAAAAGCATCGTACACCTGGCGATAGAGAGGAACCGCAACCGTGCGGTCTACTGCAATCGCTGGTGAGATTCCCGACGACGCTCGTTTCATTTTGGCTGATCTTAGGGGTCATAGGAAAAGACAGTCAAGAAGGGTTTGCCACCACCAAGAGAAACACTTGCGCATTTGCTGTGAGCTATGTCTTTTGTTTCATGGTCACGTTGGAAGACGCAGCAGATGCGCATCGACGATGCCATGGACCCGAATGGCGGAACTTCCGGGACGAAAAGTGGAGAATGGTTGTGGCGATTGTATTGCGAAAGCCTGGGCCGGCCTTCGCTGAAATCAGAGCAGCCGAACCGGAAACCGCATCCATTCCAGCTCTGGCTGACGCAAGCCCAGCACGTACGGACCGGGAGACAGCCGCTCGAGATCGACCTCCACTCTCAGGGTCACGACATGATCTTCTAGTTCGGCGGTCCCGGTTGCGTGCAATAATTCGGCGCCGTTTTCATCAAGCAGTGCCAGGTTGTAGGTTCCTTCATTGCTACCAACCGGAAGATCCAACTGTATGTGCCGTGCGCCGCGGGGGATCTCTAATGGCGGTTGATGGGCGACATCGGAGGTTTCTCCACGCACCGGCCCACGACCACGAAAGTCGAGGACGACGACTGCGGCAGTTTGTCCGGAGGGGGGATGGCGTACCCAGAGCCAACCTCCGATGGCAAGCAACACAACCGCCGCCGCGGCTAGCCACATGACAACTGGCCTACGTCTTCTTGCTAGCTGCTCGCGCACTTCCTTAAATTCAAGGAAACAGGGGCTACATGATCCGAGATGGTTAAGCCAAGGATCGGCTGCCGCCAACGGAAGCCTGTGCGCTGCGACCTGTCTGAGAATCTCGGGTCCTGGGCATCCGGTGCGCTGAGGGTTGGGGAATCCGTGGGACAGGCCCCGATCCAGCAGATCGAGAATCTGCTTTTCTTCGATGTTGACTTGTTCTCGTTCGCTCAGAGTTCGCCTGCCTCAGTAAATCCTGTTTACTACGAAAGACAAAGTCTACAGCCAACTGCGGACGCAGCGCGCAAAACGCTTCAAAGTCCCAACTTCTCCCTGAGCTTGGCGAGAGCATAGCGAAATCTGAGCTTCACCTGAGCCTCCGACATGCCAAAAAAAGAAGCAATCTCAGGGTAGGAGTAGCCATATTTGCGGGCTATCCAGACCTTACGAGGCCACTCGTCCAAACTCTGAACTGCTTCTTTGGCCTGAAGTGACTGCTCGATTTCTTGTGCCGCCCTCGAGTCGTGAGCTTGCCGCAGAAGCTCAAGGTCACGGGTAGATGGGAAATACTGGAACATCTCCCTTCGTTTACGTTGTTTCCGCAAAGCCCGATTGAAGCGATGAATGAAGACACCGAAAAGGTAGGCATCGAGATCACGGATTTGTATGCCTCTGCCGTTCGACCTTACGATGGTCTTGGCAACCGACTGCAGCGTGGACTCCCAAACATCCGATGCAATTGCGATCGCTTCATCGTGCGGTTGCTCCTTAACTGCATGTGCCTGGATTCGTGGCCAAAGCCGGCGTGCAACGGCAACCAATTCGTTCATGTGCTCTTCACTGCCCGGATTGGGCGGGCCGAAGCTGGAAAGAATCCACTCTGGCCCGACTTCTTGTCTGGACATCTGGGACGGCCTCGGACTTAGGGGTATTCAATAAAAGTCGGACGCGGAATAGCCACGGTGCGAGCCAGATCAACGGAGCAGCGCTTCCGCGATCGCAGCCCATTCCTCCTCGAGCGAACTGTGGCACGCCGGCTTGCCCGCACGCTGATACCAGTACCCCGCGTTTGAGGAATCGCCTTCTTTGCGGTGTAGGTAGGCGTGTACCCAGGCACCAGCCGGGCCCTCGTCCTGCTGCGCTGCTTCATGAGCTCTGGTCCAGTCCCCCTTGGCATCCCACCACAACCCAGACAGCGCGAAACTGAGGTCTTTGGGGGGCTGGTGGCTGCGCACCGAGTCACGAAACTCTTGTAACTTCATTGAAGTAGCCTGCCATCCCGCAATCCAGCCGTCAAGATAGACGGCTTGGATTATTTGAGGACCCGAGCCGCAAACGGACACCAAGTTCTCCTTCATACCTTTTCCTGCCTGCAGGTTCCTTTAATAATCGTAGGGTGACTCCGGGAAAGGCCGGGCCGACCCCAATTTCGACATGTTCCCCCAACTCGATGTTCGACATTTGTATTCCGTAGTGATTTTGTCCGAAGAGCTGAATTTCACCCGTGCTGCACATCGCCTCCGAATCACTCAGTCGGCTCTCAGCCGGCAAATTACCGAGCTTGAAAAACAGCATGGATTCCAGCTGTTTAACCGCGACCGGAGAAGGGCAGCTCAACTGACCGAGGCGGGCCGCACTTTCGTTCGGGAGGCCCGATCCGCGCTATTGCATGCCGACCGCGCCATTCATCTGGCACGCGCCGCCCATCATGAACATGAAAATGTCTTATCGATCGGGCACGAGCCGCACGCTGAGCAGACGTGGATTTCCACCCTGCTAACGCTTGGGTTGCCGCTGTTCCCAAACTTGAAGGTGCGCTTGATGGCAAACTTCGCCATGGAATTGGTTCGAAGTGTGTTGGCGAGCGAACTTCAGGTCGCAGTAGTTGCCGCTCCTCCGGTTGACGGAAAGCTGACGTCGGTGAGCTTTGCGCAGACTCAACTCTATGCCGTTTTGCCGGAGTCGCACTCTGCTGTTCACAACGAACGGGTCAGACTCCGCGATCTGGCGAACGATGAATGGATTCTGTTTCCACGGCGGATCAACACGACGGTCTACGACGCGATCACCGAAACCGCAACGAAAGAAGGAATTCGTGTTAGGCGCGCGCACGAGATCATTACGGCGGAGCACGCGTTCCATCTGGTATCGGAGCGCGCAGGGGTGGCAATTTTGCCTAAGCCGAACGCTTTAGAGCGTCGGCTCCACTGTGTGATGGTTGTGCCGCTGTCCGACTCGTCCTTATCCTTCGAAACTTGCTTGATTATGCGACACGACGACGATTCCAAATTGGTCAATGAATTCGCGCGAGCGTTTCTGCGGAGGCATGTCCGGAAACTCGGAGGAAGTCGGCAAATGGAGCTGCCGCTATCGGCATGAGCTATCAAGGTGATTGGGTGACAGGTGCTTCCAGAACTCACCCGAGTCTCGAAAGTTCGACTGCCGCAGTGGAAACCGAGGTGAGCACGCGCTAACATGTGGTGGACCTTGCGATCAGGTTTTGTGAGTGCCACCTCGTCTGATCTGGAAACTCAAAAGGGTCATAGGAATGGCGATGCGCCCAAGCTTTCAGGCAGCGGCTACTATAGTTTGCCTCCTCGCACTTTGTCTGTTTCCGATTCCCGCAGCCAGCAAGTCGTCTCAGACGCTGCATAACCATGTTCGCACTGCGGTTACGAGCGGCCGGGCAGTGCGTATTGGAGCCATGGCACGCGGTCAACGGATGAGAATGGCGATTATTCTTCCGTTGCGGAATCAGACCGAACTCGCCAGTTTGCTGAAACGCCTTTACGACCCATCGAGCCCTGAGTATCGCCATTTCCTGACGGTGTCTCAGTTCACTGCACAGTTCGGCCCCACCCGGCGGGATTACGGGTCGGTAGTGAAGTTCGCACGCTCCAAGGGCTTCACGGTGGCCAATACCCCTGCCAATCGCCTGCTGGTGCATATCAGCGGCACGGTCGCACAGATCAACAAAGCGTTTCACGTGAGCATGACCAACTACCGGCATCCGACGGAAAACCGCGCTTTTTATTCGCCAGACCGTGAGCCGTCGCTCGCGTTGAGTGTGGCGGTGACGCACATCGCCGGGCTTAACAATTTCTCCATCCCGCGGCCGAAATATAAAAGAGCCCCTGCCAGTTTCCGGCACAATGCCATCGGCTCCGGTCCCAATGGCGCATACCTTGGCAGCGATATGCGCGTCGCCTATTACGGCAGGACCGCTCTCACCGGCAGCGGCCAGTCGGTGGGTTTGCTTGAGTTCGACGGATACAACACGAGCGATGTCACTGCCAGCTTTGCTGGGCAGTCAAACAACGTTCCCATCCACAACGTCCTGGTGGACGGGGCCACGGCAGGTTCCAACGGGGATGACGCAGAACAAGTGCTGGATATTGTGCAAGCGGCGTCGATGGCTCCCGGCCTCTCGCAAATTCGCGTCTACATCGCTCCCGGCAATTCGCAGATCGGTGTCGGCGACGTCGACGTGTTCAACCAGATGGCCACCGAAAACATCGCCAAGCAACTGAGTTGTTCGTGGGGATGGAATCCTGACGACACCGCCCAATTGGATCCCATATTCCAGGAGTTTGCGGCGCAAGGGCAGACACTCTTCGTGGCTTCCGGAGATGCGGGAGCGTACACCGGTTCCAATGTCACCGACAACAGTTATCCCGCCGAAGACGTGAATGTGGTTTCCGTGGGCGGGACGGACCTAACCACCAACGGTGCAGGCGGTGCCTGGCAATCGGAGACCGCGTGGTCCGACAGCAGCGGCGGTCCTGCCGACGATGGCTTCTCCATCCCGAGCTGGCAGGCTGGCATCGCCAGTTCGTTGAATCAGGCTTCGAGCACCGTGCGCAACGTACCTGATGTTGCCATGGAAGCAAATACTGACAACTATGCCTGCGGCCAAGGCGCCTGCAGTGGCGACTATGGCGGCACCAGCTTTGCGGCACCCCGCTGGGCAGGATTTCTCGCACTCGTCAATGAACAGGCTGTCTCCAACGGCAGTGCAACGTTGGGATTCATCAATCCTGCGATCTATTCCCTCGGCAACGGTCCCCACTATGGCGTTGTCTTCCATGACATCACCAGCGGAAACAACGACAATGGCAAAGGACAATCGTACAACGCGGTCGTTGGCTATGACCTGGTAACGGGATGGGGAAGTCCAAGCGGGCAGAATCTGATCGACGCCCTGGCTCCGCCTTCGGCGTCGGGTACGCGCTAGGATTGTGCGCAACCCGGCCCTGAAGTATTCACTCGGGGCGCATACTGCTGTCGCCCGATCTGCATCTCGGCCCTTGCCTTGAGGGCATGCACCACTCGAGAGGCAGCCGCGCGGGTTGCTCCATTGCGTCTCCCCTTCGGTCGCTGGCCCAATGCTGACCGTAGGTCGGAGGCTCCCCCGTATACAGGGTCTTGACGTGGCTTCTACGCCTCTTCTTTCTTCGGCCCGGATTTCATCTTCACGGCCATGACTTCAGCCACACCGGATCATAACGCTTTACCCGAGACCTCGGGCTAGCCCTTGATGGCCGAGCGAATTTTTGGCGTGCCGGAGACGGCAGCTTTCAGCGTGGGATCGGCTTCGATGACTTCCAGAACTTGTCTCGTCATTTCCTCATCAATGTTCGTCGCTTTCCGAATTTCAACGGGATAGCGCACCAGCAATTCCAATCCTGCATCGACAAACTGGAGGCGCGCCCCCGGACGCGGCGGCTCCACTTGAATATCGACCCGGCGCTCGATAGCGGCGTGTTGCCGCTCAATTTCTTCACGATATTTCGCATACACACCGTTTACGGTCGCGACCAATTTGTCCTGCGCCAGCTTGTAATTTCCGTTGGGGGCTATCAACACCGCCACTTCATGCCACGCGTATTCGGTGCCCGGAATCTGCTTGAAGAGTGGAGTCCCCGTCTGGAAAAGAACGGCATTTGAGAACACCACAATTCGGCCGGTTGGATAGAAATCCAGTCCTGTACCGGCCAATTCCATCAGGTAAAGCCGTACCAGGCCGATGTCGACCACATCGCCGGTGATTCCGGCAACGCTAATGCGGTCGCCAACGCGGATCCCGTACCGGCCGATAATGAAGAAATACGCTGCAACCGAAAGAAGAACCGCCTGCAATCCGACGGCTATGCCTGCAGTGATGAATCCAGCGAATGTGGCAAGAGAACTGAATTCGCTGACGAAGCCCAAAACCAGGACAATCGCGATCAGAAAACCAGTGACGACGCGACGCAAAACCAGGAACTGCCGTCGCCGCCGTGGATCGCTCACATAGCGGAATGTGATGCGGCGCCAGATTTCAGACATCGCAAGAATGGCCGCCAGTGCCAAGAGAATTCCGAGCACCCGCAGCAGAACGGAGCGAAGAATGTATTTCGACTCGTGCGAAATCGAGTTTCGCCACTCGTTCAGATTGGTTTTGGTGTCATCGAGCACAATGAGTTCCTGGCTAAGGGGCAGGAGCGCCGCGGAAAGCTGTTTGAAACGCTCCGTCAGAGCCTGGAAACTTTGCTTTTCAATATTCAATTGTTGAGCGTCGGTAGCGGGCGGTTGATTGGCCAGCTGCTGACTGGCTTCGATGGTTGAACGCAGAGCGTCACGCAGCGGCGTCCGCAATTGATCTACAACTTGCCGGAGATCGTTCGTCTCTTGAATGACGGCGTCGATCTGGCGAACCGCGTTCACGTAGTCATAAAGTGTGATCGCCTGACTAATCAGACCGCCCGAGGTGGCGAGTGTCGGTTTGGCCGTCGTTGGAGCTGCAGCAGGTTTTTCCGGAGTGGTTCTTGTGCCGAGCACTTCCGGAATCGATTTCGCCAGACGATTGATGTCACCTTCGAGGCCGCCGGATATTTCACCGTTGGTTTCCACGAAGGACTCCATTTTTTTAACAGAATCCAGCAGTGCCTTCTGCAACTCAAGCTGACTTTGAAGTGCGTCCTTCTGGGAAATCAAAGCGGTGCGCCGCGAAGCCGGGCTCTTGGCGATCTTCGCATTCAGAGTTTCAATCTGCGACTCGAGGGAATCGATCTGGCTAGCCGTCTTTGCGCCCATCTGCTCGAGCGATTGCTGCTGCGATGATTCAACGGAAGGTTGCCCCGGGGCACCGCTTCTCTGTTGCGCTGCAATCAGCTTGCTCTCCGCTTGCGCGGACTGGAATGCGAGCTGCACCACCTGAGCTGCAAGACTCCTCACATTCTCCCGATAGATCGCGTCGGTTGGCAGACCAACCGGCTGAATGTCGGAAGTGGCGCGCCGATACCAGCTGATCACAGTGTTGAGATGATGCAGAGCCGCGTTGCCATCGAGTTGAATCGGCGGCAGATTATTCGACGGGCTCGGTGAAGCTTGTTGAGCGGCTGTGTTCTGGGGCTGCGGTTGGCCGGATTTCTGTGCCCACAAAGCCGGTCCAGCAATGCATCGGGCTACCATCAGGACTAGGACCGAAGCGAGGTAATATCGCGAGGTGGCGGGAAAATAGTGCCGAGCCCGCCTTGGCTGGTTGATTTCTGAGGTCGGTAAGGTAGTTTTCATCCCATTGGCGCGCAGGGGAGTAGTTTTGAGTATCGATTCTAGAGCAGGGCTATTGTTAGAGCGCAGATTCTCATTCATCACGCCGGTTAGATTCACTTTGGCAACCTGGAATTGTATCTGTTTTGATGAATGAATTGATTCTGTCTGACGTATCCGACAGCCCGGTAGGGGCGCATCATTTGATTGGCTGCATATTCCAGCAGCATGGAGCGCGTTGTGACGGTCTGTGGAAATTCTGATATGGATCCACCCTCCTTCCGAAGGTGATTTCCCAATCGGAGGCTGGTTCTCATATATCTTTGTCGGGTGCAGCTCTATCCCTAATCGGGAGGTTCCAATGGCGCTACGGGATGTGGGGATTGCGGTCCGAGTTCTTATGCGAAGTCCGCAGTTTACAGTGATCGCGGTGATCACGATCGCCCTGGGATTGGGCGCGAGCGCTGCAATTTTCAGTGTGACCCACGCGGTGTTGCTGCAGGCTCTGCCCTACAAAGATCCTAATCGGCTGGTGGTTGCGGGAATGGAGTTGCGGCAACGGCACGTCCGGAACCTGCAATTCTCGAACGCCGACTTCATTGATCTGCGCGACGGTACAAAACAGGCTTTCGAGGACTTCGCCGGCGTCTTCACGTTTCGTGGAGTGCTACCCGCTAAGGATGGGCGTCCGGAACGAGTGCGACAGGCAATTGTGACGACCAACGTCTTTCGGGTGTTGGGCGGAACCATTGTACTCGGGCGCGATTTCGAAGATCAGGACGGGATACCGCAGGCCGCTCCGGCTCCCGGAACTCCACCGGCTCCGCGGTTGCCGTTCATGGCAATTCTCAGTCACGAATACTTTGAGCGGCGGTTTGGAGGAGATACCTCTATTCTTGGACATCCCATGGTTGTGGGCGGGGGACAGCCGGCGCCGGTTGTGGTGGGAGTGCTGGCGCCAAACTTTCACCTCTATTTTCCTCCCGAGGCGAATGAAGAGTCCGAGCCGGATATCTGGGTTGCCAATCGTCTGGACTATGACGCTGCGAATCGGCTTGCATTTGCAATTCGCCCCATCGGCAGGTTGCGATCAGGAGTAACGATCGAACAGGCGCAGCAAGCGGCCGACGAGGTTGCGGCTGCGGCGCGCAAGAACTTCCTTATTTCCGGAACGGCGGGATATTTCATCGATTTGGAACCGCTGGGACAACATCTTGTGGCCAACGTGCGTCCGGCGATTGTGGCACTGATGGGATCGGCGATCTTTCTGCTGCTGATTGCGTGCGCCAATGTCGCTAATCTAATGCTGGTTCGTGCTTCATTACGCGAGCGGGAGCTGGCGGTGCGTGCCGCCCTGGGCGGCAGCCGATGGCGGTTGGTGATTCCTCTGCTCAGCGAAGCAGTCGTGATCGCGACGGGGGGCGCACTCGTTGGTCTATTGGTGGCATGGTTCGGCATTCGCGTTCTGCGTGTGCTCGCACCAGAGAATCTTCCGCGGCTGGAATCCATCCGGATTGATTTCCCAGTGGCTGGGTTCACGGCTCTCGCATGCCTGGCGGCAACCGCTATCTTTGGCTTAGTTCCGGCGTGGCGAGCTTCGAAACCGGGAGTGGCCAACCTGTTACGAGGGAGCGGACGCAACGCCGGATTGTTAGGTGGGAACACATTGCGGAGCGCGGTAGTCCTGGTGGAAGTTGCACTTTCATTTGCGCTGCTGGTGGGATCGGGGTTGATGGTGCGCAGCTTTTTCGAGCTCGAGCGAACCGATCCTGGGTTCAACGCGAAGCAGTTATTGACTTTCGAGCTGGATGGCGATGATGAGGGAGCAAACACGCCGGAGGCGCGCGCAGTCGGCATCCGTAAACTTCAGGACCGTCTGCGTGCGATTCCTGGTGTCATGAGCGTGACGGCAGCTACGCCGTTCCCTCTGGCTGGAGGCTTCAGCCCCATCCGCTGGGGAACCGGAGAGGCGCTCGCGGATGCCAGCAAGTTTCAAGCTACGGATTCTCAGATTGTTCTACCGGGTTATTTTGAAACGATGGGTGTGCCGCTACTCGCAGGCCGCACATTCACTGATCAGGACAATCTTCCTGGCCGCAATTTCGTCATCATTGATGACATGCTAGCGAGGAAAGCATTCGGTGGACACTCGGCAGTGGGACAGCGCATTCTGATCCGCATTCGCTCACCTCAACCGGAGTGGGTTGAGGTGATAGGGGTGATTGCGCACCAGCGGGAGACATCGCTGGCAGAGCCCGGGCGCGAGCAGGTCTACTTTACGGATGCCTTCATGGGCGCAGGTCGCGTTAACTCCTGGGCAGTCCGGACCGGCAACGATCCGGCGAACTATGGAAACCAGGTGCGAGCGGCGATCGCAGAAGTCAATCCAAACCTGCTGGTTGCGGAGGTGCAACCAGTCACGTCACTGGTCGAAAAAGCCCAGGCTGGCACGCGGTTTTCGTTGCTGTTGATCGGACTACTCGCACTGATCGCGGGCATGCTGGCGGGCATAGGACTGTATGGCGTAGTTACGACGGCGGTGCGGCAGCGCACGGCGGAGATTGGCGTGCGCATGGCGCTGGGCGCGGAGCGGGAACGAATATTTCAGCTGGTCGTGGGCCAGGGATTCCGTTTGAGTGCAATCGGGATCGCAGTTGGTTTGGTCGCGGCATTCGGACTCACACGGTTGATGCACGCGATGCTGGTCGGGGTGACTGCGACCGATCCAGCCACGTACAGCGCGATAACGATCATTTTTCTGCTGATTGGAGTTGTGGCGTCGTGGCTGCCGGCGCGGCGAGCCGCAGCGCTGGATCCCTCAAGGGCGCTGCGCGAGGAGTGAGGTGGCCCTTGATCCAAGAGTGGGCCCTGAGCGATTTACTCATCAACCGGGAGTAATGAGAGGGTTCGCCTTTGGGTGGCTCATCCCTTGTCTTAGTTAGTGGGCTTCGGGGCGAATCAGCAGAGCAAACCTCGGGAACAGGAAAGAGCCAGCTGCGTCGTCAATGACGTTCACTTGGGCGGTATAGAACCCTGGCGTGAGTGCGGTGAGGGGCAAGTCTAACTGGAAGACGCTAGCCTTGCGGTCGCGGGCGTTCAACTCCGTGAGTTCAACCATGGAGCTCTCGAACACTTTCGCTTTCCCCCGAAAGAATTGAACGTTGCTGAGCAGGTGGATCGCAGAGCTGCCCGCTCCCGATTGCGACGCCTGCCGGGCGCTCGACGGTCCCGGGTCATAGACTTCGTAGTAGAGACGCAGGTGCTGCGCGGCAGAAAACACGTGGGTCACGTTGGGGATGATCTCTTCGCCGTCGCGGATGAGCGGATTCGGGGTGCTTGCCTTCTTCACGCTCTGTAACTGGCTGGCGAGCACGATCGAACTCATCTTCAGTGGCACTGACTTGAGATCCGGAACGTTCACGTCGGTTTCGAATGAACCCATGCGGCCGGTCTGATTTTCCCGCACCACAAACTTAAGGTGATACTTGCCCGGAGGCAGACTGACTCCAGTGTTGTATTGCACGTTTTTCTTACGCACTTCTGCCGACGTATCGATCGCGAGTTTGACCGTGTCACGAAAGCGCGTGATGGGATGGTGTTCGTTGTCGAGTACCATTCCAATGACATCGAGGGCCGCCTTATCGCGGTCGCTGGCCCGCGCAAAGGGAATCTCAGAGCCCGGTACGACCAGAGAAATTGGAAGGAAGAACTTGTTGGGCTCGAGTCGAAAATAAGCTGCATTCAAATACAGCGGCAGATCGGTGGTGGGCAACTCGGAGGCGAGTTCTTGCTGGAGCTGGAGTTCTTTGTCGTCCTTCGTGGAGTGCTGGTAGTCGGCAGGTGCGTAGTAGCCCCGGCGGTAGTCGATCTTCATGCCGGGTACCTTCACCTTCACGACAATACGGCGATAACGCCCGTCCCTGGCAGGATTGGTGCTGTGATAGCCGAGCAGGTAGTAGCTCGAGGTGTCTTGCTGGACACCTTTGAAAACCTGGCTGAAATCGTTGCTATCGAGAAACGCCCTGCCGCCGGTATCGCTCGCCACCGTGACCAACGTCTCTTGCGTAGTGAAGTTCGAGTTCAGCGCGTTGATCGTGGCTTGGCCCGAATATGCGGACGTACCACGCAGGCTGGCGTTTTGCGCTTCTCCTCCCGCAACCAGTGCTTGCAGGCCGCGCAGGTCCATCGTGTAGATTGCCAGGTTCGACCGCACGGCGGCGTTGATGGCCGCGCGCAGTTCTGACTGGTTCTCAATGCCGGTCCGGTCCATGCCACTGGAGAAGTAAATCAGCGACTTCTTCTGCTGTACGTGCGCCAATTTCTCCGCGACAGACCGCAGCGCTTCCAGCCTTCTGTCTGTATTGAAAATGTTGTATTCGGTGTCGTCGGCAGTAAATGGCTGCCCGGTATCAGGCGTGCCTTCCGTTGTGCCAGTGGTTCCTTCTTCGTATCCCTGACCACTTCCTTCACCGAAAGCCTGAAGTTGTTTCTTGAGCAAGTCGTGGTCGGAAGTGAAATCCTGATTGACCAGCAGGGTGCTTCCCAGCGACACAATCGAGACCAGGTCAGCAGGCGCCATCTGGGTATCGACATAGCGCTCGGCAGAGGTGATGGCGCGGTCAATCTCGTCCGGTTCCATGGCAGACAGGTCAAACAACAGTAGGATCAGCCGCCGGTCCTTGAATTGATCCGTGGCATTGGCGACGACAGGAGCTGGAGCGGAAGCCGCAGGCTGAGGAGTGCCAGCTAGAGTCTGTGTCTGCGCCACATCACGGTTCGCCACTGCATCGATGTGTTCGACGTCGAAGGAAGCCACCTTCTGCGGCTTGTTGTCTTCGAGAATGGTGAAGTCTGTTGGCTTCAGGTCCGACACAATATTTCCGTTTTTGTCTCGGACCGTGACGTTCACCAACACCAGCTCTGACTGGGAGTGAAAGGTATAGTCCGGCTGTTGCTGTCCGGGCAGAGAGGAACACAGAAACACCAATTCGGTCAGGGCCGCCACCATCTTTTGGCTCGTCCGTCGATATCGAAGAAGGGACGTCATCATTTTCTCTCAAAAGCGAAACCGGGCGGTCATCGTAATTTGCCGCATCGCTCCTACCCCCGTAACTCGCCCGAACGTCGGTGAAGTCACCGAGGTATCGATCGAACTGTAGCTCGGGAGGTTGAACACATTGGTTGCCTGTGCCCGGAATTCCAGCGTCCGCCCTTCGTTGAGCGGAAAAACCTTGGTGAGCGCCATGTCGAACACCTTGCTTCCCGGTCCGATGATGCTGTTCCGGCGTGCGTTGCCGTACACCACCACCTGGCCCTGACTATTTTCTGGAGGTGCGGTAAACGCCTTGATGTTGAACCACTCGCGGATCGACGGATTCGGCAGTTGAATCGACTGCCCGGGCACCACATCCGGCCGCAGAGTTCCATTCGTTCCTCCGTTGATCTCGTTCGAATTGTTGAGGTACCGAGGAGTGAACGGGAGCCCGGAAGCAATCGTCCAGTCGCCGCTCCATTGCCAATCGCCCAAAATCGCGCGCCACGGACTATTCTCAGTCAGCCAGCGCTTGTCATGCCCGAACGGCAGCTCCCATTGATAATCCGCCGTCCAGCGGTGTGTCTGATTGAAGCTGGAGAGCCCTCGTTCCGCAGCGAGGTTCAGCGGATTCTGGGCCACGCTGCTGGCTCCACTGCCGGGCGACCCATTCGCTCCTCCACCGGGCCCGGTGCCTCCGGAGCCAAGGCCCGGGGTTCTCGCGGCCGTAGTCGCTCCAGCTCCGATCGAAGACGCATCGTCGATCGACTTCGAAAACGTATATAGACCGCCGATGGAGAACCCGCTCGACAATCGTTTGCGGAGCCGCACCGACGCCGCGTTGGCCTCGGAAGCACCCCGTGAGTTCTCGTAGGTGAACGCTTGCACAAGCGGCATCAGCGTAGCAATGCCCTGGGTAGGAGAGATGGTGCGATTCGGCGCCTCCAGAATGTCGAGGTTCGTTCCTTTCGTTCCCGTATAGTCGAGGTTCAGCAGAACTGTCGGACGGATCTGCTGCTGGACATCGAGATTGCGAATCTGCACGTATCCCCAGCGGTAGTTGGGATTTACCCCATAGCTATTCGTGATCTCGCCCGGTGCAGGTGGGGGGAAACCGCTTTGCAGCGTCAGGGTTCCCGCCGTGGGTACGAGCGGTCCACCCGAGGGAGTAGAAACGACCGGCTGAATGTTGGTCGCAGCAGTCGAAAACGGAGGCTGAAACGCCATTTGCAGCGCGATCGTCTGATACGCACCGGTGTTGTAGTTGATGCCAAACCCGCCGCGGACGACCGTCTTCGAAAACGGCTTCCAGGCGAATCCCGTCCGCGGCGCAAACCCTTTACGGTTCGGCCGCACCAGGCTGGCTGGCAGGCTGCCACTATAAGGGCCCGCCTGGCCCGGCGTAACCACCGCAACCGACGGAGAACCCAAGAATGGATTCAGCACTCCCGGCGAAAGATCGAGATTCGCGATGAGGTTGTTCTCTTCCGTCAGCGGCGAGGCATACTCATAGCGCACGCCCAGATTGAGCGTGAGGTTGCTTCTGACCTTCCATTCGTCCTGGAGATACAGATCCCAGTAGTTGCCGTGAAAGTGGTAGCTATCCTGCCCAAATTGTACCGAAGTCGTCTGCGGCAATCCGAGGAGGAAATCGGCGAAATCAAATCCAGTTCCCCGGAGTTGGGCTGCCGGCTGCCCCGTTGTCGTCGCCGCCAATTGCGACGTGTTGTATCCAGTGAATGTGAACGAGCCGCGCGCATTACTGCTCGTTTCCGTATTGAGCTGAATGCGGCGGAAGTCTCCGCCCCAGCGCCAGCTGTGCTTTCCGTGGGTGTAAACCACGTAGTCGGAGATCGTATAAGTCTGGTTGCGCAGCAATTGCGGATTCGTATCCTGCAAGCTGCTGAAATCCCCGAATGAAATGTTGGGCAATCCCCAATCGAATGGATTCGTCGAAACCCCCGTTATTCCCAGCCCGGCAGGGACGTCATCGAGAAATGCGTAGAGATTCTGCGTGTGCGTCCGGCTACGATTGAAATCAAAGCGCAGGCTGTTCGTCAGTTTGCCGATGCTGCGCACATAGGCCAGCGGAACATCGAAACTGCGAACGCTGGTGCTGCCGCCGACACTGGGGAACGGGTTCGTGATGTTGGCGCTCGTTCCGCGATAGTGAAACCCAAGATTGACGCTGTTACGCGGTCCTCCGCGACCACCCCCGCGCTGTCTGGGCGCGGGCGCAGCGCCGAGGGTGTGATTGATGCGCACGTTCAGGTCGTCGCTATCGTTAGTCGTCGTGGTTATGTAGTGAAAATTCTGAAAGTCTCCCGGCAGGTTTGGACAGGGAATGTATTGCAGCAGCCCTGCCGCAATCCCACCACCAGATGGTGAAGACCAGGGACAGGTTTGCGCAGCGAATCCAGGGATCACATTTCCCGGGAACGGCGTGTTGGTCGCGGGATTGAAAATCTGCACCTGCTGCCCTGCGGCCGGCCCGGACGTGTACAGGACACCGTTAAAGTTCCCTTGCCGTTCCTGCAAAGTCGGTACCGTCGAGAACTGATCGAAAGGATTCTCCCCGTGCTTTCCGTTGTAGTTAGCAAAGAAGAATGTCTTTGCGCCGCCATGATAAATATGCGGAATATTGAGCGGCCCGCCGACCGAGCCTCCAAAACTGTTCTGCAAGTAGGCAGGCTTGATGACCGGCGCGCCGGTCAGCGAATAAGGAGCGGCGTTGAGGGCTCCGGCACCCACTCCGTAGTAGATCGATCCGTGGGGATGATTGATATCAAAACCGCGCCGGCCGGTGACTATCATGGGGCGTCCAGGTCCGCCGCCACCGAACCCTCCACGCCCGCCGAATCCCCCTCCGCCGCCGAAGCCGCCGCCTTCGGCGCGAGCATCTGCAATTCGCTGCTGCAGTTCGTCTCCACTCATGGCGTTGAACGAATTCGACGTATTGCCCGCGACCGCGATCGACTCAGTGGCGCCGTTCGGATCAATGCCGGGAACCGGCAGGCCCGCGGGAACGACCTCACTGGGGGGAGCGCTGGTGTCTTGCCCGGCCATGTTCTGCAGCACGAAAACATTCTGGAATCCGCGTTGCGCAATTGCTGGCCCGGCCGCTCTTCTGGGCTGAGGCGCTTCCCGCGTCCGCGAAAGGAGTGTCAGCTCAAAATTTGCTGGCACCTTCGCATGAGACGAGTCGACCACAACCGTTTGAGCAGCGTTCGCAAATGCGACCATCTGCACCTTCACGCGATAGGAACCGTAAGCCGGCACGCCGGCGGAAAAGCTGCCGTCAACATCTGTCCAGGTCGAGATCGTGCTGGAGGAAGATTCCGTCGAGATGGAAACTTCTGCGCCCGGTATCGGCATATTGCCGGATTTAACTATGCCGTGAATGACCCCCACAGGCGCGCTCGACCGAGTCTGCGCGGGCGAAGGTGGACCTGGCACCGGCTGAGTAGGTTGAGTTTGCGACTGGATACCAACCGGGACGAGCAACAGAGACAATCCTAAAAGCAGATAGAGAAGCATCGGCTTGCTTCGGATGGTCATATGTCATTCGTCTGTGCGGACGGCCCTCAAATTGCTGTGTTTCGATCATAGCCGCACCTCACTGCAGCGGCTGTAAATATTTGTCTCTTGATTGTCCGCGGATCCACACCAGGTGAACCAGGTATCCTGAGACTCTTCTCGGGTGAGCAACAAAGGCACACCACCCGCGCTGCGCGTCAGCGTAGCATCTGGTGCAATCGAAACCTGCAGCCTGACTGAGCCGCGATGAGTGTATGAAGGAGATTTATCGCCCAACTGCAGACTTCTTCCAGTAGCTCAGCACGAATCTGGGCGATTCTTTGTCTGGCCTTACAATAGTCCCGCCCGTGCAGCCAGCTGTAGGCACAGCAGGTCCAACACCCTGTTCTTGCCGGTAGGAAGCACCCAAGCACTTTTCCAGCAATCAGACCTTGGGCCGTGAACCGCGGTGGTTAACAAATTAAGAAAATTTCCCTTCGCAGCCAGGTGGTGTAACTCTGGATTCCTTGCCAAGAGTTGCTGAAAGTATCCACCGTTTGTTCGTAGAATGCGCATATGGCGATGGGACGAGCAAGTGGGGGTAAGCAAGAGGACACTTGATAGCCGCTGATGGGCGGGGGCACACGTCACGGGAGTGGAAGAACCGGGGTGGTATGCTTGTTTTTGCCTTTTATCTGCTCCGCGCGTGACATTTCGCCAATGAACGTGTCCGCATGCCGCGTTGGCGGCTGTCAGGGGTTTTGGTTTTGAGTCAGGAGAGATTGCAAAGCCGTTACCTAGTCGCAGGGTTCGAGAGTCTTCATTCTCGCTCCGACCGCTTGTCGAGGTACGAGCAACGCGTGAGCTTGATGCCGGGGCCGGGATGGCTGCTGGCACGAAGTATATTGTTAGCCATACTTTACTACCTCATGGTCGTGGCCGCCATGAGACTGCGCCTTTCCACATCCACCCTGGCGCTGCTCTTCCCATCCAACGCACTGCTGGTCGCAGCGCTGGTGCTGAGCCCAAAGCGTCACTGGTTGCTATATCTGGTGGCTGTCGTTCCCGCCCACATCGCAGCATTGCGTCCATATCATCTCGCCCTTGGGTGGATGGCCTATCAAGTGGCGGCGAACTCGGCGCTGGCGGTTATGTGCGGCGTAATCCTACAAAGGTTCAGGCCGGAAATTCTTCATTTCGCAAGGCTCAGGGAAGTTCTGGTTTTTATCACTGTCTCCATGGCGGGAACGGGAGTTGTTGGGCTAATCACGATTTATCCGGTGGTGAGGCTCGCGCCGCTAAGCACTTTGCTGGCACACGGGTGGTCCAAAGACTTCGGTGCTGTTTGGAGCGCGCGCTGGAGCACCAACACCGCATCTCTCCTTGCGTTTGTGCCCACGATGTTGGTTGGCGTAGCAGCCGGTGCTGATTGGCGTCGCAATATCCTGGCGCGACGAGTGGCCGAAGCAACAGTGCTTGCGGCATCGCTTATCTCGCTCACGTTCCTGGTGTATGGGCACGTACTCATGAGCCGCGACGCGCAGCCGGTCGTCTATCTCATTCCACTCCCGCTTTTGCTCTGGGCGGCGGTTCGATTCGGCCCCGCCGGAGCATGTCTGTCTCTGACGACGTTCGTTTGTGTCTCAAGCTGGTGCGCGTACCTGGGGGAAGGCCCATTTTTACGTTCCATCAGTATCGATCGCGTCACCGTCTTGCAGGTCTGCTGGATCATGGTCTCCGTTCCGGTGCTTTGCCTCGGCGCGGTCGTTCAGGAGCATAAAGCGGCTACGTTGGCGTCCGCGGAGAACGAGGAGAAATTCCGGTACCTATTTACCGAATCACCGCTCGGCATCGCGATGGGAGATCTGCAGGGCACGATTAGATTTGTAAATCCGGCACTGTGTTCGATGTTGGGTTATACGGAGCAGGAAATTACCGGGAAGAATGGCACTGAGTTCCTCGTCAGAGACGACGCGCAAAAGGAAGCCTCCCAATTTCGCGCCTTGCAGGCGGGTACGATCCGGAATTACCAGCGTGAGGAGCAAATCCGACGGAAGGACGGCAGCCCGATGTGGGGGCGGTTCACCGTTTCTAAGTTGACTTCTTCCGGAGAGAAGACACTCGTTCTCGTCACCATCGAAGACGTTACGGAAAAGAGAGCGGTAGTCGAAGACCTGAAGCGGACTCATAAAGAATTGCAGCAACTGACGCCCCAGTTGATTTCGGCCCAGGAAGAAGAGAGGCGCAGGATTTCTCGCGAGCTGCACGACGACGTCGGACAACGGCTGGCCTTGCTGAGAATCGAGATGGATATCCTGGGCCAAAAGCTGGCCGGACAGGAATCTGAGCACGAAGAATTTCAGAGGTTGTTGGGAGAGCTCGACGAGTTGGTGATTGATGTTCATGACATGTCGCACCAATTGCACTCGTCGAAGCTGGAATTTACTCGGCCTGGGAGAAGCATTGGCTGAGATTTGCAGGCAGTTCGCCAATCAGCGGCACATCGCCATCAACGTAAACGCCCAACCACTCACGCAACGTTTGCCGCAAGAGGTATCGCTGTGTTTTTACCGCGTCGCCCAGGAGGCGCTGACGAACGCAGTGAAGCACAGCAACTCTTCGCGAGTCGATGTCACCGTGGCCACCGACGGAGGTGTGTTGCGCATGCGGATTAAAGATTTTGGAGTGGGATTCGACCCGGGGGCCCGAGGCACCGGCTTGGGGCTGGTCACGATGCAAGAGCGTCTCAGAATGATCGGTGGGGTGCTCCGCTTGCATTCAGTCCCAGGGGAGGGAACTGAGATAGAGGCCGAAGCAAGCATCGGCGACGCCGACCACTCCGCCAAGACAGCATGATGTTTGTTGTCGGATTGGCGTTGTTCTCGGACTGACAGCCTTTTTGACTGCTTATTCGAAGAACTCCGAACGGCTTGCAGGGCGCCGGAAGGGCGACCAGCACTCTAACCCAATAGTCATCTAGTCGCCGGCCGGCAAGATTGTAGAGAAGAATCCCTGATCTGCCATGGAACCAAGACGACAAAGCGGACAACAAGCGCATCGGTCGGTGAGGAGAATGGGTTAAGCAACCCTCTGGGCTCCAAGTGACACTCGTCTAACCGTCGGGGGATTCCACTCTCCATCGAGGATTTGGCGCTTCGGCCAGTACAAACGCATTAAAAGACGAAACGCGTCAACAGGCGCGGGAAGCCAGTTCGATTCTCGAGTGGGACCCGGCGATTCGTGCTGGATAAACAGAGTGAGCGAACCGTCCTCATTAAAAGCGAGATTGTCGCGATCGCCGATGGCAAAGCGGTTGATCGTATTTTTTACGAAGAATTGGCGCGAGTCGTACATAGTGACGGACCAGAATGCGCCAACTGGAGGGAGTTGTCCTTTGGCGAAGTGGATCTCGTAGTTATTCGAGCCGACGAGGGCCTGGCCTTCCGAATCAGTCATGACCCGAGGGTAAATCGCGTCTTCTGGTAAATTTGCGCCCAGGCTGACCAGGGCAACTACCGCTCTCCACACGTAGTCGGTGCCGTAGTGTCCGGTGTTATCCATGAATTCCCAGCCATTTAGATTCTTGCCATGGGGTTTCCTGGATTCGGCAAGAACTTTTTCGCGGCCAGCACGCAAGCCCTCCTCGATGCCACGGGCCACCTCAGGATCAAAGGCCTTGAGGTCGAAGGGCTTTCCTGGTACGACGCCAATGGAGGCGAAACTCTTAAGAGCAGGGGCGTCAGCATTCGCCGGCGGATTGTCCTTCATCAACGTATTCAGCCGGGCAAAGAACGTGCCGGCGTCCATATTGGCGACCCGTTCGACGGGCGGAGTCACCATGTCGATGCTCTGGTCAACCGGAACTTTGTCGGGCGGATTGTAGGTTTTGCCCCACGAACTCAGGGGCGTCAGCTTGTATTGATCCTGGACAGCGTGGACTGGGGCATAGTCATCCTTTCCGTTCGTTTGCGTGCGTCCGATGATCCAAGCGAGACTCGTTGGCGATCGAATCACGCTCACGCCGTCCGGCAGATTCCCTGTTCGCCGTGGCCCTATGATGGCGAAGTGAGCTTTCCGGCTACCGGTCGTGCGAGTGCCCGGACAAGCGAACACATTAGTCCATGCATCCAGCATTTGCATGATGTAGTAACGGCGGCCCATGTCGGGGACGCTGAGAACCATTGGTTCCTTCGAAAGATCAAGGAACGCGAACGTGTAGAGCGTGTCGGCATTGGGGCTGACGACTTTGGTCATGGTCTCGTCGGGAAATGAGCGCATGTTGCCCAATTGATTGATCGGCGCCGTGGATTCTCCTGCCTTGGGAACGTTGGTCATGGCTTGGCGTGTCACGTCCATCAGCACCAACGGATATCCGTAGATGTAGGCCTCACGGGCGAGATCATGAGCCCGGCCCTCAGAAGGAGGACTGGAGCGCTGGAGTGCGTTGTGCGCTGACTGTTCTTTCATTGTCCCTGCCTTTGCCGAAAGAGGTTGGGTACGGATGCCCGGGCAGGGAAGTAGTATCCCCTCATTTGCCACGAAATCGAGGCATCAACGCCGGAGTTGCCCCCAACGGGAAAGGCTGCAAGTGGCACCCAAACCAGCGTACGGCCCGGTCGGTCCCCTTTTATTGTCAACAGTCTAGTGATTGGTCTAAGGTGCTGAAACTGTTATTAATGATAGTGGGGGATGACAAAACTACCTGCCCCGGCTTCGACGACAGCGTCTAGGCATGTAGGCGGAGTAGGAACGTGTCGGATCAGCGATTGGGAGGGACTACCCTCCACAGGGAGAAGTGCCGTGCGTAAAACCCCCTGCGAATGTCTATACTCAGAGCCCAGCCATTTGAACTGTAAGTAGTGCCAGATTGAGTCTTAGCAGATTTCACTTTGCGCTGGCCTTGAGCGGCGCATAAACGTTCGCCGAAGTGGTTCGAGCGCCGTGTGCGGAACTTAACACCTTGCAGAGGCGATCGCCCAGAGGATAACAATGATCAGCACGACCACCGCATCCCACCTGGCGCCATGAAGTATTCTCATTTGCATGGGGCCCCCTTCTTTCGCTTAGAGTAGCGTGATTCAGGGTGCTGGCTGCTGGTTCGGCTGCGCCGAATCGTGACGACCGCGAGTCTGGCTAGGTTTGTAATATAGACTGGCATCAGTGTACCTTCAGGTGCGCTCCCGGCGCTCGAATAATTCCAGCGGCCTGCTGACCGGTACGAGCACCATGGTTGCGATTTGGCTTTTAGTGATCATCGATTCCTCCCGAGCGGTGTGCAGAAATCGTCATGTTCGACCGACCTTCTCTAGGTCACTGGGTTTCCATGTTTGGTCGTAGAACTCCAGCGTGGGGCCATAAAGTCGGAGGATCACGAAGAAACCCACACCTGGTACGGTGGCCAGCCAGTTTCTGCGCGGGCCTGGCGACTTAGGTCCGAAGTAGATATCGATAGAGCCATCGCTGTTGATAGCCGGTTTGTCCATCGCGTTAATGGAAGGGAGTTGTTGACCGTTGTCGAGTCCCGAGGCGGTTTCGGCTTCGTAGATAGTGACCGACCAGAACAGTTTGACGGGGATGCCAGCGGGCAGATGCATGCGGTAGGAGCGATCGCCAATCAGGTACTCTCCATCGCCATCTTGGAATGCGCATGGATACTGTGCCCCAGCGTCAGGCAAATTGATCGCCATCGTCGGACTGGCAGAATAGGCCTCTGTGAAGAAACCGCTTCGGGTGTCGAGGTGGGTATAGGTTGGCGAGAGAGCTGGCGCCGCGAACTCGGGCGTGATTCCCGGGGGGAACTCATTGACGTATTGGCGATCCTTATAATATTTTCCTCCCGGCATGTTGGCAGTGACTTCGAGCGGAATGTAGCGGACTACTCTTCCCGCGCACCTGGCAGCTCGATCCAGGATCATCCGCGTGTGCAGATCCGGTGCGAATCGTTGCCCTTTTATAATGCCGATAGCGGCGAGCATGCCGCGCATGTCCATATCGGCGGGATCGACGTATTCGGAGTCGATGAAACGGGCGAGCATGTCAAATGCGCTGCTGTCGCGCGGGAAGAGCATATTGACCGGAACCCCCGAGGCGTCGGGAAAATGCATGCTCTCGGCGGTGGCTTCCTTGCCAAGAGGATAGATCCGTGTCTGCTCCATGACTTTCACGGGTGCGTCGAGTTGTTTGGGATCCTGAAAGAATCCACGCCAGAAAACGAAGACGCCGTACGTACGCGAGCGGAACGTAAAATGTCCTTGCGGCGCTTCTTGGTAGAAGTCGGGTGGAAGCACCAGATACCTTCCGCCGAGTCCCTTGTCGGGTCCCAGCAGACCAACATCGCCCGACCATCGCCGGCCATCGATGTCGCACTCAGACCGGAGCGGCCGCTGGAAAAAATCATCGAGGACGCCCTGCAAGGCGGGCGGCGCTTCAATGACGATCGGCCCATCCTTTCTAAGATCCAAATAGCCCATGGCATAGATGACGTCGAAATTGGGGGTAGTTATAAGCGTCTTGGGGTTAAGGCGTCTTTTCCAGATGGGAAGGACGTTGTATCCGCTCCCGAATGCGCGCTCGGAGCCCTCTTTCATGGCGTACATACTGAGAGCGGGCAACGCCCACAAATACGACTGAACGCTGCGTTGAAAGAGCATCTCCTCTCCGAGTGCCGCAACACTTTCCTTGGTTGGATATCCACCCACAAACGGGGCGTTCGCTAGTTCGTCATAGCGAGAGATTCTCGCGGTGATCGAAGTGAGTGGTTTTCTCTCGGCTTCGGAGATCGGGACGGTTGCCATGATGGTCTCCTTCATCCACACGGACCAGGCTGCGCTCGCAGGGATACAGCTGGCGAACTCGCTTCACCAACGAAACTTCCACACAGCCCAGATTTTGGAGCTGGCAAGAAACGCGGCGCGCCTTTCATCTACATGAATGGAAACTACTAAGGACAGAAACTGGCCTCTACTGACATAACTGACAGAGAACGACACAGCTCTGCCCGGGCCAAGTGCAGAACCTAGCCCTCGACTGACGGGAAATGCAACGCCACTGAACGAAGATACGAGTCTTTTCAGGAAACAGGTGACCTTGATCGGGCTGTAACTTCTTTCAGTTTCGCCTAACCCTCATCCGCTGTTAGGGCGTTCTGGGTGCGAGGGTGTTGGGCTCCACGATCGGTTAGAGATCGCGTCACAGCATTTCCCCCGCATCTGGAACTCGATGTCCAGAAATCGATAGCATCGCGCTGCGAAAGAAATTGCCAGCCGAGTGTAGTGAAGGCAACGGTACTCTGGCGACTATCCGAAGTCAGCGACTAGTCGGTCGAAGCTGTGCACAACGGATCTGTTGTGAAGATTCGCGGAGCATGCGTTGGAGTGGTAACACGACCAGTGCGTGGAGGCCTTACTGGACATCGCCGGCTCGCACGCCTGAATGGGCGATTCGAACCATGATTCGTCCCCAAAACACGTCCGCATGTCGCAGGGGAGCGGTTCTGCCATCGGTATTTGGCAATTTAGTCCGCAAGTCGCATCCTGCTACCGTTGACAGTGGTTTCAGCCGTCCTTTGTGAGCATCCTTTGACGAAAGGGACGCCGAAGCCTCGGATTTCTCTTCCTATCTCGAAGATCGATTTAACGCTCCAACAACGGGGAGATGGGATTTCGCATTTGATCGTGGTGGGGTGGCTTGCTGGTCAGTTGATGAAGGGGGGAGGCTACGGTATTTTCTTGGACATTATCCTTGGATGTTTGGGCCGCCCGAAGCGCGAACTCCAGCTGCCGTGGGTCATGTGCGGAATCGGCTGGTCGTCTCAACACAGCTAAAGAAAAATGCCGCGGTGCGAAGCTTCCCGCACCGCGGCTTCCGGAGAGATGGTGTCAGGCGGCCTTTGCGCCTGCCGTCCCGCGCCCGTTCCGGCGGCTGCCATTTTTCCCCTCGCCTGGTCGGTGGTGAATGAGGCGGCCTTTGGACGTGGCGGAAATCCTTAAGTGTTCAAGGTTCGAGGAGCGACTCGATACCCGTTGGCGCCAGCGCGATGGAAACCCGCCGAACGGCGCAAGCCTCAGTCCATACATGCAGAATTCCATCTCATCCTTGATCCCTGAAGATGACGTCCAGTTGTCCACTGATAGGTGGCTCGATGGTGGTTATATCTGTCCCAGGATGCGATAGTGAACTGTCACTATAAACAGCCGGAAGAACGGCACCCCGGTTGGCGTGGCTTGTACTCCCAGTTTTGCCACTTCTCATCAGCAGGTCGGCAGTACCTTCGCTGTTGAGCGGCGTTGGCTGGCTTTCGAACAACCGCCCAGTGTGTCCGCGAGAGAGAACGACGGCAATGCTGTAGTGCCATTCCTGTCGTCGCCGGTGATTGTGACAACCAAACTGTTTTCCAGCGAAGAGATTCCACTTTGGTGAACAGAGATGGCGAAAGGAGTTGGGAGTTGACCATGAACCGTGCGCTGCTTGATGATTCCATCAGTCTGCATCGAGTCTCTCAACGTGCGAACTGCTCGCGGTGGAGGCGTTCAGCATGTTGACGGTCGGACACCCTTCGAACAACCTCCAATCAAACCGGAAGGCGACCAGCAATCGCGATGTGACGTCAACCAAAACATAGAAGCCAATAACAACGTCTACGTTCAAGGCGGCAATTCTGGCGGAGCACACCGACGACAATTGGAATTGGAGGCCTTCGCTGCGCGGCGGCAACGGTAGCCGCGTCGCATCCGACAATGACTACCGCAGTGGCTGCGGCCGCCGTTGGAAGTGTCGTCACCGCGCCCGTCGTAGACGTTGCTACAGTGTTAGACCACGGTTCCACGACTGGATACGGTGCTGCACCCCTGGCCCTACTCTCAGGGAACGACTCTGGCCTACCGACTTAGCCGTGGGTTGATCTACGCCGCGAGCAGGGAGGACCTCGCCGAACGGATCCTCGCGGGTGCCTGGCCTAATCGGTTATGAGTTTTTCCGGCACCTTGATGAACACCCTGCCCCGGAGTTTTCCAATCGCTCCGGAGCGCTCCCACTTGTTCAGGATGCGGCTGACGGTAAACAAGCCTACGTCGGAGAGGCTGCCGAGCTGTTCATTCGTGATATCAACCTCAGCTCCGCCGGGGTAGTGGTGGCCGGCACGGTTGCCAAGGCCCAGCAGACAGCGAGCGACTCGCTGCTCAGCGCTTCGGTTGAGCAGGGAGGAGTGGCGTTCTGCATATGCGGAAAGGTAAACGAGAGCGATTCGCAATGCATTTTCACCGAGCTGCGGGTAGATTTTCACAAGCTTTCGGACATCGGGGTGGGCCCAGCGGTAGGCCTCACACTCATCGAGTGTCTGGGCACTGCCCATGTAGTCGGGTGGATGTTTGAGCAGAGTACCCAGGCCGAAAACGTCCCCTGGAACAAGCCAACGAAGTAGCAACTCCTGTCCCTGATTCGTTACCCGGTAGTACTTGGCCGTTCCAGAATGAAGCAGAAACAGGTGGGTCGCCTTCTCGCCGCCACGGATGAGTACTTCCTTTGGGGGCACCCTTCTGTATTCCGCATGCGCAAGAATCTGCTCGCGAGTCTCGTCGCTAATACCGCTGAGCAACGTGGGTGCGAAAGCATCACCCGGAATAGCTGACGATGGCATCGCCACGAAAATCGTCTCCTATCTCAAAAGTGTGAGGTCCTACGTGAGGTCCTAAAGGATATCGTGAAGGCTCTTGCGGACTTTGCCACTGGCAGAGTTGACAGGCAGCGGCGCGGCGCCGGTCTGATAGATAGAAACGGTTGCTTTTTCTTGTAAAAACGATGGAGTTTTCGTATCTTGCCCCTCTATACTTCGCAGACCAGAAGAATCTTGCTTCTTTCTAAAACAAAGAGCTCGGCGACATGAAATCGATGAGAGCTATCGCATCAAGAGGCCTTCAGGGCAAGCGTCGAATAAAATCGACTCCTCCTCTTACGACGAATCAACTGACAGTGGTCTCGCTAGAAGCCGACCAGGAAAAACTTCTGCAAAAACTTTCGACTGCGGGCAAAGAAGGCGTTCAGCGACGCAGTTTAGCCAGACGGTTCGGTTGGTCGGAACGGCATCTCGCCGATATGCTTCAGACTCTTACGTTACGGGGGTTGGTACAGGAACACTCAGGCACGGAGCATTTCGTTAAGATCACGCGTGCGGGCAAGGGCGTTTTGGAATCTGCCGGACAAATCCCGATATCGATTGCCGAATCTCTCGCAAAACGTCACGCGCTCGGAAAGATTGCTTCCGAGTTCTCGGCAGAGGTTGCCTCGAGCCGTTCTGGCCAGATCGACGAAATCATCAAAGCCAAAATGCGCAAGGTCCTTGCTGTGACAGGAGTGGGCCGGGTTTGCTGGTATGGATGGCTTGACGGTGGCGAGTCTCTGGAGCGCATTTATTCTGTCAGCCAGCCCGGAGTGCCGGTTTCGCCACAGCTGATCAGCGCAGCGGAAATCCCCTACACGATGGACCGGCTTACCCAGGGAGAACCCCTGATTGTGCGCCTGGAAAACCCGCCATTGTCGGGAGGCCGGGATGTCAAGTTCTTTCGTGACAAGCGGATCGATAGCGCGGTTTTGATCCCCTCCATCTACGGGTCCGAGGCAAAAGGCATCCTTGGGCTGGCGCCCGTCTTCGAGTCAAACTGGTGGACGCGGGATCTTCTTGATCAGCTTGCCGTGCTGAGCAATCTGATCGCCACCGCCGTGGAGCGAAAAATCGCCCGTCATAAGCTTCTCGAGAGTGAGCAGCGCTTCCACCACGTCTTCGAGGAGGCCCCGATCGGAATTGCACTCGAAGATGACAGTGGCGGAATCCTGTACTCGAATCCTGCACTATGCTCCATGCTAGGGTGTTCGCCAGACGAATTGCGGGGTCATCGCTGTGCAGAACTGACCGACCCGGAGGATGAGAAAAAAGAAGCAGTCCTTTTTCAGCAACTCATGGACGAATCCGTGGAGCACTACACCATGGACAAGCGTTTCATGCGCAAAGACGGAAGCCGCGTTTGGGGACGCGTCAACGTTGCGCTCTTGAAAAACGTCACCGGGAGCCCGCCCTTGGTCATCGGAATGGTCGAAGACATCACGGAAAGGAAAAAGGCAGCGGAGGAGCTCGAGGTGGCCCAAGGGGAGCTGCAGCGCCTCACGCATCGTTTGATCGAGGTGCAAGACAACGAACGGCGGCTAATCAGCCGCGAACTGCACGATGATATTGGACAGCGCCTCGCGCTTTTCGGGGTAGACCTGGATGTGCTGAGACGCTCCTTGGCAAAATTGGGTCACGATCGTGAGGAACGGCAAGTGGCAAGGCTACTCGAACAAACGCAGGAGTTGACCTCCGACGTGCAACAGCTTTCCCACCAGTTGCATTCCAGCAAGCTCCAGCATCTGGGATTGCGGGCCACGTTGGTGGAGTTGTGTAACAGCGTTTCGAAAGTGCACCGGGTGACCAAGTCGATTGCCGACGAACGCTTTCCTGCGGAAGTGGAGTTGTGTTTCTACCGGGTCGCGCAGGAAGCGCTGAACAACGTGATGAAGCACAGCAGAGCGGATCGTGTAAGCGTCAGCTTAACGAACGAGCGCGGCATTGCCCGGCTGGAGATCAAGGATACGGGAGTGGGTTTCGATCCCGCTCGTTTTTCAAAAGGGATCGGTTTGGCAAGCATGCGGGAAAGGCTTCGAATGATCGGCGGCAACGTTTTCGTAGTTTCAGCGCCCGGTAGAGGTACCGAAATCAAAGCAGAGATTCGTTTAGCATCGTCGAGCGTTTCTTCGAAACCGGCGGCTTGAGCCGCTTTCGGTCAGGAACGCCTCGCATCCGACCAGGACAACTCAGCCCTTGGTTTGGTGCGGCCTTCTCCTGGGGATGCTTGGGTGGCGTCTCTATCCGTAGACGAACTGCAAGCGGAGTAACCGACAGCATTCATGTCCGACGGCGCCATTCGCGAGTCCGCAGTCCGAGTCTTCGTGGCGGATGACTTCGAGTTGTGGAGACGCCACGTCGTCGCGCAACTGAAGAGCCGCACCGATCTTCTCGTCGTGGGTGAGGCGTCGGATGGACCTGACGCATTGCGTAAGGTCGAGGAGTTGGCGCCAGCGCTTATCCTGCTCGATGTGGGTCTTCCTGGTATGGACGGCATTGCGGTAGCTTCGGCGATCATCCGTACATTACCGAAGTCGAACATTTTGATCATCTCGGCTCACAATAGTGGGGCTATCGTCCGCGCGGCGTTTCGCGCAGGGGCACGAGGCTATCTATCAAAGTCTGACGTGGGAAGGGAACTCATCCCCGCAATTGACGCGGTTCTTCGAGGCGATTTGTTTGTGAGTGGCGGGGTTGCATCGGACAACGCAGCCGGAGAGCATGCTGTGCAGTTTTACGCCGACGACCGATCCTTGGTCGCATCCTGCTGTGATCTTGTCGTCGGTGCCTTGCGCACCCGGCATCCGGTTATCGTGGTGGCGACGAAGATCCATCGGGACTGGCTCAATGACCAGTTTGCTGCTCGCGGAGTTGAAATCAGCAGCTACGTGAGCCGCGGATACTACATTGTCCGGGATGCGGCCGAGACGCTGTCAGATTTAATGAATAGCGATCTGCCAGACCCGGCCGCCTTTTTTGCGCAGATGGGCGGTTTGCTCAGGCAGGCGGAGGCCGTAAGCAACACGGTTGGAAGAGAGGTCGTTGTCTTTGGAGAGATGGTTGGCCTTCTGGTGGCTCAGCGGAATCACGAGGCTGCGATCGAGTTGGAGCGCTTGTGGAATGCCCTGGCTCGCAGGCACACGTTTTGCCTTCGCTGTGCATATCGCTCCAACGTCTTTCCATCCGAATCGCAGGGTTCATTTCCAGCTGCAATCTGCGCAGAACACTCCGTCGTCGTTGGTACCTGATTGCCAAATCTTAGCTGGTCGTGGTGCCGCTGTTCGGCTCCGATCCCATCGCCGCTTGGGCTGCCATAACGGAGTCGACTGTCACTCATGACAGTGGTTCCCCATTATCGGAAGAAGATAAGAGTAAGAGGACTCCCGCACTCAAAACGACCCGCAGGTGAGGTCTATGATGATGCCCCCAGAGACGGATCTTTCCTGGTTACTGACGAAAGCGCTGCTCATTGTGGTTTCCGGACTCGTGGTTGTTCTCAGCGTGGCTTGGGCCGGTGCGAATCGTCTGTTTCCAAAGTGACTTTTCTGAAGGAGCGCAATTGACGGCGAATCTCGAGAGAGTGGGAGAGAGTATGTCATCGATAGGGATGTGGACATTCGGGATACACGAGGGAGTCCTGTGTACGGAACATTCCTAACCGAAGTGGGTACGTTTTTCACTGCTACCTGTCAACGTCCGCTTTGAGTTTTTGCCGCAGCTATTGCGGCGTCCTGGCATGGCAAGCATCGTAGACAATCCTTTTTTCGTCCTTGTGGTGTCTTTTTTGGGGCTGCTGGTTGCTGAGAAGGCGGGAGCTGCCGTCCGCGCAAGGCTGCGAATCATCGCCACCGGTGAACAGCAAGATCTGAATATCGTCCTCACCGCGACTTTGACCCTTCTCGGGTTGGTCATTGGGTTCAGTTTCTCGATGGTCGTGAATCGATACGATCAACGGAAGAACTACGAGGAGGGGGAAGCCTCGTCCATCGGGACAGAATACACGCGTGCGAGTCTCTTGCCGGCCGCGGATGCAGCCCACATCCGCGAAACATTATTGATCTACCTGGATGAGCGAGTACGGTTTTATGAAGCGCGCGCTGCCCGCCAACTGCAGCAGATCGCTGCCTCAACTTCGCGGCTGCAGTCCGAGCTTTGGTCGGCAGTCAGCGCAGCCGGCACGAAATCGCCGTCTGCCGTGATTGCCCTCGCGGTCTCCG
>Ga0123355_10000103_pt1 | contig 93124 bp, 67 predicted proteins | sample TergutEmb28metaG_3_FD_89872 | JGI IMG/M metagenome (GOLD analysis project Ga0123355, IMG submission 89872) | Embiratermes neotenicus P1 segment gut microbial communities from Petit-Saut dam, French Guiana - Emb289 P1 | ecosystem: Host-associated > Arthropoda: Insects > Digestive system > Gut ... | reverse complement strand
GCACCAGTGCACGGCACTGGTTTGGTTACTTCAATACAATATTTAAACAACATACTGTACATTCGATATCTTCAATTGGGTAGGCTATACTAAGAAGTTCTCCTACTGAAATTTTACACTAAGGAATTATGAGGCAAAATAACGCCTCAATGTTCCACAAGTTTCTATAGGGCGATACAATTTTATGTGTATTTATGGAACTTTTCTTGCTTTTTCTCGTCAAATAGTGGTAAACTCATTAACGGTCATTTAGACCAAAGTATTTTGAAAGGAATAATTATTTTATGAAACGTCGCATTTTAGCCATTATATTAGGTGCAGTATTGTTATTGGCATTAGCAGCATGCACACAAGAACCGGAGGTCCTTGAGGATATTTATGAAGATATCCCGTATGAGCCGACTTTGGAAGAAGTCGAGGAGCTGGAACCCGAGTATGATTCGTACTATGAGTTCGAAGAAGAGATGACAGACGCTGATTATCATGGTTTGCCTGATAATTATGAAAGCCCGGTAATTACTGGCACTCACAACCCGGAAATTGTTACTGCGTTTACACCCGAAGATGCATATGTGCACATGGACACCGAGAGTTTTCTTGTTCTAACAAGCGAAAAGTCAAAGACCGAGTTAATTGATTTCGTTTTGGCAGCGGCTGAAGAGCTTGGTGCTACACTAAGAGAGATCGATGAGCCTTGGCCTGACACTTGGACCTATTCTGGAACACTACCAAATGGAAATCCGCTTCATATAGAGCTGCGAGACGATGGCGGTACAGGTGTAAACCTAATGGTTCTGTATTAATGGTCGTTATACCATTCACTTGGACCGTTTCTTTGGTAATAAGTCTGTAGTAAAACAAGAAAGCGAATACGATTAAAAGATTCTTCGGGCGGTAAACGTCCTCAAAATGACAGTGATTGATATCATTTCCGTGTCATTTTAAGCGATAGCGAAGAATCTTTCTGCATTTCTTGAATTTGCTACAGACCATTATTCAGACTAAATAGAAATTAAAAATCGGAAATCTATAAAGTTTATCTTGATTTTCAGCGAAAAACGTGTATAATTACTACCGTTACACATTTTGAGATTGAGCATAGAACAATTGTTCAATATTTAAAATTCTGTAAATAATTGGGGCCTTTAGCTCAGTTGGTTAGAGCAACCGGCTCATAACCGGTCGGTCCGCGGTTCGAGTCCGTGAAGGCCCACCAACAAAATTAAAAACCTGGCAATTGCAACGGTTTTTGCGTGATATGAATCAAGTTTACACGGTTCTTACACGATTTTTCAAAAACAACAGGCTCAGCCTTGCAAAAAAGTGGTTACACCCTAGTGGTATAGCCACTTTTTTACGTGCTGAAAATAATTATAATATTTTTCAGCAAATTTGGCTTTGCACGTACAACATACGCTTTTTGTGCATTTTGCACAGTAGTCGTAAAAAAATCAAAAGAATGTTGACACATCATCTGCGGATATGTATAATTGGGCAACACCATTATGAAAGGTGGCGTGAAACATACGCACCTTTATGAAAGGCAAAAGGTTTCCTACGATGACGGTTAAAGATAAAGCTTTAGGTTTCATTACAGATTATATAAGCCAAAACCAACTAAAAATCGGCGACAAACTCCCCTCAAGTGCAGAGTTTTGCAGGATGATGGGCGCAAGCCTTACTTCAGTCCGCGAAGCCCTGAAGATATTGGAGGCGAAAGGAGTAGTCGAGGTAGTAAACGGCATAGGGATTTTTGTAAGATCGTCAACTACAAACAATTTCCTTATAACCATAGAAAAAAATATGGAAAAAGACCAGATTGCCCAGTTAATGGAAGTTTTTGAAGTTCGTAAGATGTTGGAAGCACAGATTATTAAAAATATATATGAGTACGCGACATCAGAAGAGCTGGCCAGAGTGGAATTAAGCGTTAAGCGTCTGATGAAGAGATATAAGTGTGGCGAAAGTACAGTAAACGAAGACAGGCGGTTTCACTCAGAACTTTATGCAATTTGCCATAATAGCTTGTTAGAGCAGTTGGCTAATTCTGTAATAGAAACATTTGACAAAATCTATACCACTGAAGACAATGGTTTTGATGTTACATACTCCGATACCGTTGTCCAACACGAAAAAATGTTCCGTGCCCTTTCGAGAGGTGATGTAAGCACGGCATTGCGTATAAATGGAAAAACGATTGATAGAGTTATATTTCGTCTGGATAATCTTAGATAGAATAGGCACGAGTTGATATACATTGGTTTCAACTCGTGTCTATATTTTATGAGTAACCGTATGAAAGAGCATTCACTTCCTGTAAGAACCTATTCATCTTCAACGCATACGGAGATATGCGAAAAATAATATAATGGAGGAACAAAAGAAATGAAGAAAAGAATACTAGCAATTCTCTTAGCTCTGGCAATGGCATTTTCAGTGTTTGCACTCACAGCATGTAATGGTGACGAAGTCATCCCTCCCGACGACCAAATAGAAGATACTACGACACCACCACCAGACACGAATGATGACAATGGCGATACTGAAGACCCACCACCTCCGCCGCCTGAAATAGAAGTCGGAGCGATGACTGAAGTCGGCACACTTCGTAGTGAAACTCTCATCGTCGAGTATCAGTTCAGACCCGGCAACCCCGGTCGCTTTAATCCACACATGGCAGGCACGTCACGTGGAACAGGCGTTCATCAGTTTATGTGGTCTCATCTTTACGAGATTAACACAAGCCGTGGCGAACAGTTTCCGGAAATAGCGGCTGATTTTCCAACATCCAATGAAGATTTCACGGTACACACATTACCAATCCGTGAAGGCATGTATTGGTCTGATGGAATGCCTATTACAGCCCATGACGTAGCATATACATTTAATTTGATTCTCACCAATGAAGAGCATGTACATCATGCATCTTATAATGCACTGTTGGAATCTGTTGAGGCGACAAGCGACTTTGAGGTAACTCTCGTTACCAATGATCCGTTCCCACGTATTGCACAACGTTTTGGTGTTGTTCTTTGGGGGCGTGAAATGGTTATAGCTCCAAAGCATATATTTGAAGCAATGGAAAATCCGGTAATGGACGAATTTTCAGACCCGGTCACATCGACCGCTTGGGTTGTACACAGCTTCGATCCGGATGGCGCCTGGATTCGCCTTGATTTGCGCGAGGACTGGGAAAGATCCACAACTGCTGTCGTAATGCGTGAAGTATACGGCATAACCGATCCTCCTGCTGCCAGACATATCTGGATGAGAAGTATCGGTGATGACACAGCCCGTCAGATGGCACTTATAAACAACGAAGTTGACGCGATGGTTGAATTCACGCCGGAAATGATGCGTTTTGTAACTGAAAGAAACCCCAACATTGAAGGCTGGTATGGTCCTTACTTCCCATGGGGCACTTCTGACGACCCATGTTCAAAAGGTTTAACATTCAACGCCGGCGTAGCTCCATTTGACAATCCTTTAATGCGTTGGGGCTTAGTTCTTGCTATTGATTTTGACGAAGCATCAATGGCTGTCTTTGAAGGTATCGGTCGCTCCAGCCCGCTTCCTTTCCTTACAATCACAGGGGCTGCACAAGAAATCTATTTAAGACCGATGCTCCCGTGGCTTGAAGCCTTAACAGTTGACCCCGGCGATGGCGGACCTCCAATTCCTGTCTGGGATGGTGGATATGCTGATCGCATGGCGGAAATTCAGCGTGCCAGAGGTATAGACATTCCGAACGACAGGGCAACTCTGGATGGTATGTTCGGTCTAGGCACATGGAGATATGACCCGGAAGGCGCGATGAGACTGTTTGAAGCTGCCGGTCTTGAGTTAAGAGGCGATGACTGGTTCTTTGAAGGCGAGCCTTTCGTGATTAATATGATAGCCATGGCCGATGCAGAAGTTCAGGCAGGACGTACTGTACTGGCAGCAGCAGACCAATTCCGTAAATTTGGTTTCAATGTAAATGTAGAAGAACAAATTTCAGCAACATGGATTGACAACAATGAGCTTGGTCACTTCGACATAACAGGCTCATGGCCCACTATGTTTGTAACCCAAGACATTGCTGCCGACCTCCAAGCCGGCGGATGGTGGGTGTATGAGTATCCACCGATAGGTGAATCTCACCACCCTGGTAACATGATGCGTTTTGGTACCCCTGAGATTGCTGCAATCGTGCTCGAAAAACAAACAATTCCGCCTGAGGATCCCAGAACATTTGAACTGGCAATGGAATTCTTAAAGCTTGTGACTGAAGAGATGCCATGGGTCGGCTTCCACGGTGGCATTAAATTCTGTCCGATTAACACCACATACTGGACAAATTGGCCTTCCGCCGAAAACAACTATGATGGTCCTTGGTGGTGGTGGAGTTGCTTCAAGTACATTGCATGGCAACTTCAGCCTACTACATAAGAATTACTCATAATAGCAGCGACTACTATAGCACGCGATTACTAAAACAGGAAAATGTCGGGAGATTTTTAGAATGTGCATCACTTGCGGTTTCCCGCAGGAGGAGCAAGTGGCACATTCTCCGGTTAGTATGAATTTATTCATACTAACTCTCCTCCCGGCACTTTCAAAGATAGTGAGGTGTTTGGTATATGAAAGCCAGTAGATATATTTTGATTCGTATAGTGATGTGGGTACTTACAATATGGATGGGTGTCACATTAATATTTATTATACCGCGTTTGATGCCGGCCGATCCTATTCAAAATATGATTGCAATGATGGAGCATCAGGCAGGACCGATGCCCGCGGCAGAGCGGGAGGCTATGGTTGCTCAAATGCAAAGACAGTTCGGGTTGGATGAATCATTATGGAATCAGTACACTTCCTTCTTATTGAATGGTGTATTACGGTTTGATTTTGGTCCGTCTCTAATGAATTTTCCAACACCGGCAAGGGATATTATTTTTAGGAATTTACCCTATACCTTCGGACTAATGATTGTTTCTTTGATAGTGTCATGGACAATCGGCAATATCATAGGTCTTTTAGCCGGTTTTAGAAAAGACAAGCTTTCTTCAAAGATAATGGAGAGCATAGCCATATTCATATACCCTATACCAATTTTTATAATAGCCCTTGTATTTCAGATTGTATTGGGGTTTGTATTGGGTTGGCTGCCAATCTCGGCCGTTATATTCGGCGAGGTTTGGTCTGCACAGTGGATATCAACGTTAATTAGGTCTGCCGCCTTGCCGATGCTGACGTTGGTAGTGCTTGGTTTAGGATGGTGGATTATATCCATGAAAGCACTGTCCATGTCAACGGCACAGGAGGACTTTGTAATGTTCGCCCGTTACAGGGGTTTAAGCGAAGGTGAGATAGGGCGTAAATATGTCTTGCGTAACACAGTGCTTCCGCAAGTGACAATGTTAGGGTTGTCTATGGGGGGTGTATTCGGCGGTTCAGTAATAGTGGAAAATGTTTTCAACTTTCCTGGTGTTGGGCGCTTAATGCTGATTGCCGTCGGAGCTTCTGATTTTAATATGATAATGGGTGGCGTAACGATTACTATCATCGCAGTGACGACTGCCACTTTAATTGTTGATTTATTAATACCATTTATCGACCCACGCGTGCGTCGCAGTTAATGATACACCAATTATCAACAAGATACTACACAGGAGGGGATTATGGCTGCTATAGGTAAAATGTGGAAGCACTCCACTGTCAGACTAAAAATCGGGTTCTTTGGCGTGGTGTTTTTCCTGTTTCTTGGATTTGTTGTCTACTTGGTTCCCCATGATGATCCTACACTGTTTGATATGTGGAACGTATATGCACCTCCAAGCAGGGATCACTTTTTTGGTACCACGGCATTAGGGCAGGATATTTTTTGGCTTCTTATCAACTCAATACGAAATTCGATAATAATCGGTGTCATAGTAGCAACGATTGGTACGACTGTGGGAGTCTTGGTTGGTTTGACCGCAGGTTATTTAGGTGGCAAGACAGACCGGGTGCTGTCCGCCGTCACTGACATTTTCCTTGTCATACCATCACTTCCGGTATTGATACTGTTTACATCCCTTGTTCAAGGAGGACCGACGACATTGCTCATGGCCTTGGCAATTGCAATATTTGCATGGGCAGCACCTGCCCGACAGATGCGATCCATGACTCTTTCCATGAGGGAAAGAGAATTCGTACACACTGCACGATTTTCAGGAGAAAATGCTTTTAAAATCATCACAACACAGATATTACCCTATTCGCTGACGTGGACTCTTTCAAACTTTATGAACGCAGTTTTGGTTGCCATAGGAATGGAAGTCACACTTGCGATTTTGGGGTTATCACCTGCGACACTCATGTCTTTGGGTAATATGATGAGGGTTGCACAGAGCTATAATGCAGCTTTGTTGGGGCATTGGTTCTGGATTGGTGCACCGGTAGTCGCTTCTGTGTTCTTTTTTGTATCATTGTTTATGTTTATTACAGGGTACAATGATTACCTTTCAGTAAAGAGAGGTAGATAGGTCGTTTTGTGCCAGAGTTTATACGAAAGGAATTGTCATAACCATGATTAAGATTGAAAATTTATCAACATCCTACAAAACGATACACGGTGATGTACGCGTATGCAATAACATAAGCTTTGATATATACGAAAACGAAATATTCGGCATTGCCGGTGAATCCGGTTGCGGAAAAACCACCTTACTCAAAGCGCTATACGATTTAATAGATCCTCCTCTCCAAATCGATGAAGGGCGTGTGGTTTTGAATGGTGAGAAAAACGGTGAACCATACTCATTTGCCTCAGGTAATATAAAAAACGCCTGGTGGAATAATATTTCTTATGTACCTCAAGCAGCCCAGAGCGTTTTAAATCCAATTACACGACTAAAAAGTCATTTCTTGGATTCAATTCCTAAAGAACGACGAAAAATGGAATCAAAACGAGAGACATTAGATAGAGTCCAAAAATATTTAGAAGAACTAAATCTGCCTCCGGACATTCTTGAGGCATACCCATTTCAATTATCGGGAGGCATGAGGCAACGAGCAATCATTGCCCTTGCCACATATATGTCTCCGGATGTTATCCTCGCCGACGAGCCAACAACTGCACTCGATGTAGTTGTCCAGCGTGGAATACTTATGCTCTTGATGCGCCTGCAAAAGCAACTTAAAAACACATTAGTAGTTGTCAGTCATGACATGGGAGTCCATTACCAAATTACTGATCGGATTGGCATTATGTACTCGGGAAGCTTTGCAGAAATGGGTCGTACAGACGATGTTTTTCGCAATCCGGTTCATCCATACACACAAATGCTGGTTGCGGCTTTGCCGAAAGTAGGTGACAAGAGCGCCAAGGTTGGTATTCCGGGTCGTCCACCACCGCTTACAGATCCTCCGCAAGGCTGCCGATTTGCTCCGCGCTGTCCATTAGCAAAAGATATATGCCACGCGGATGTTCCGGCTTTCAAAGAGGTATACCGTGATCGTTATGCAGCTTGCCACTTCATTGGCGAAAACATATCGGAGGTGAGTTTAGTATGAATAAATTCATACTAACCGGAGAATGTGCCACTCGCTCTTCTTTCGGAAAACCGCGAGTGATACGCGAAATGACCATTCCTTTTCGTGGTCGTTTTGTGTCAAAAGATTTTCGAAAGGAATGGTCATTGATATGAGCAAACTTCTAGATATTAATAATGCTACAAAGATATTTCGCCTGGGTGGAGCGATACGCGGAAGAAAACTAACTGCAATCGATCAAGTTAACCTATCACTCAGCGACGAAAAACCATGTATACTTTCTGTCGTTGGTGAATCAGGTTGCGGCAAAACGACTTTATGCAAGATGATATTACGTATCCACGGAATTGAAAGTGGCGATATCAGTTTAGGCGGAAAATCTTTTGCAACATCAGATATACTCAAAAGCAATCTTTTTAGAAAATCTCTGTTTTCACGACTTTGGAAAAGTATTATCATTTTTCTAATCATAAGCGTATTTTCCGTATTTCTGTTAAATCATATCACAGTGTACACCCAATACACCGATGTCTTAAATGAGATACATAGGATTCAAAATCTCGGCGATGAGATACATGTGCTTGAGCTTCGCCGTGAAGAGCTTGAACGACAGGCGGAACAACCTGGTGCATCTGCCCTGCTTCCTGTACAAATAAGTGAGCTCGGGTGGCAGATTGGCGACCTAAATCGACTATATCAGGATTATTTAGAAAATGAAGGGGTCGCTGCACTCGCTGCGATTGATTTATCAACTCAATCCTTACGCCGGGATATCACTCAAAACATAATAAACAACTCGATATTGATGGGTGTAGCTTTACTATTGTCGGCATTAATATATGTAATGTTAGTAAAGAAAACTTTCAAAGAACTCAGTGACCTTGGAATGCCGAGACATGTTACGGTCTTGAAATCATTAACTCCGATTGCTATTGTTTGTGTTCTTGCAATGATCATTGGTAATTTCATCTCATGGAACAATACATATGGTCATGTGTATTATGCGTTGAACTACATACATAACCCTGAAGGACTTTCACTGACAGACAGTGATGAGGTGAGATGGTTAAGCAGGACAATTACTAATGCTGAAGAAGCTGCAATGTTTGGACTCTTTCAACGCGCTTTGTTTACTGCCGGTACTCTGTTTTTGCTTCTCATTTTCACAGCAATCGGCTCTTTTATTATGGCAAAAAACCCGAAAGACAGAGTGGATGTTTACGATTTCAAACAGTTTCGCAAGGATGTACAGCCTATATTCCAAAACCCGTATGAAACGTTTTCAATGCGCAAGCGTGTGGATTCATACTTGTTCAGTACTGCAAGACGATTGAGTACGGCTAAAAATCGCAAAGAAGCAGAAAAAATGGTAGACGATGTGCTGCGTAGCGTGGGTTTATCACTTGATGTAGTAAGAGGGAAATATGCTGCTCAGTTTTCCGGAGGCGAACTCCAACGTATATCCATTGCTAGAGCACTTATACCAAGACCCAAAATCATAGTCGCCGATGAGCCGGTGGCCGCTATAGATGCCTCGATGAAGATGAACATAATCAATCTCTTCAAAGAACTCAAAGACAAATATGATGTAAGTTTCGTCTACATAACTCATGATCTTTCCACTGCGTACTATGTTTCTGATTACATAGCAACACTATATAGAGGCACTCTGATTGAATATGGTCCGGCGAAAGAAGTCATGGATGAACCTGCTCATCCATACACAGAGCTTTTAATGAACTCCGTACCACGCGTAGGCGATAAGTGGGTCGAAAACGCAGCAATGGCCGACATGGAGGAAAAAGAGTACTCTATTGCACACTGTAAATTTGCACCTCGCTGCTCCTACGCTACAGATGAATGCTTCAAAGACAGACCAAGTGCTACTGACATCACTGGTTCGCGGACTGTGCTATGCAATTATCCATTGGTCAAAGCGCAATGAGGAAGCTGATTAGTGTATTAGGGGGTGATGAAAGGGAATTACATTGGCGGTCTGTATATCACGTTTAAAGTAGAAAATAAGTTAGTTGACAGAATCTTTTGGTTCCACAGTAAAAATTAATATGGAGGTTATTTCGTGAAGAAATTATTAGTTCTATTTCTTTCGCTGGTAATGATGCTATCTCTTGTTACTCCTGTGTTTGCAGCTTACGATTACGATGAATCCGATCCGCTAAATCTAGCGGACTATGAAGAGGATGCCCACAGCCCACCAACCCTTGCCGACTATGATGAATATAGTGAACCTGGTCTCCTCCCTCTTGAGGATAATGGATATGACGAACCTAGTTTGCTGACTCTTGCAGGCGATTGGAGCGATATTTCAGTGGTTACGCGAGAGCGCGCAGTCGAAACTTTTTATACCGTTTGGGACGATATCTGTGCATGGTTTGGCGTAACGCCTTTTCCGGTAGTTTTTGAAATCGTCGATGAATATGAAGCTCTCCCCACTAACGTAATTTGCTTATTTGGTTACAATCTCGTCAAGTTCGTGTTGCCTGAAAATAATGACGGTGTTGGTATCGTTTTTGCGACAGCAGAAGAATTGTCGGGCATTGACCTTTTCGGAAGAGATCTTTCATACAACACCGATCTTTTTACTCAAGGTCTTTTCGCCTTGGCACAGGGATACTACCCTGTTGACCATTATCCGGAAGAAGCGGAAGGTTTCCCCGGCTGGATTACCAGAGGTCTACGCTATTGGGGCAGGCATAAGTTTGGCATTTACAACGAAGAAGCTGGTTGGACCCTTGCTCCCCTTGATCGCTATCACTATTATCTGGTGCCTCATGCCGCTGGCGCAATGTTTGGCTGGTTGGTAGACACTGATGTTATAGAAGAAGCTCTTCTAAAGGAGTTGCATGTAGCAGCAGTAGAGGGTACATATCCTTTAAGACAAGGAATTGTTGAGCCTGTAACCGGTGGTGCGTTCACGTTTGCACCTCTCCAGTGGTTATGTAACGACCAGAGAGTACCATGGTGGGAGCCCAGAACAGGTTATGATATTTTCCAACTTTGGACAATGTACGAAGAGGCTCATGATCCCATCGAACTGCCCGCAGGCTATGGAACAATCGCAGAAGCTGTTGCAGGCAGGAGAATTATACCCAACCCGACGATCCACAGATGGAATAGAATTCCTGGCGGTGGTGGCGGGAACGGTTCGCCCTCCGCTGAAACACCGCGTTTTGTGTTTGACACTAACCCTAACACAAAATGGCTAATTATGCGTGCAGACAGAAACCATTTCTGGCTTGAGTGGAGATATGACGAAGCAATCAGCCCTGATGCCTTTTTATGGCAAAACGGAAACGACAATGAAGCATATCCGCGCCGTATGGCCACAGGATGGAGACTTCTTGGAGCAAATATCGAGGATGTTGATACATCAGTAGAATCAATACCTGCCGGCTGGCACTGGGGTCCTGTTTTCGGGGATCTTGATGATTCACGCCTACAGCCCGGTCCGGATACGGACTGGACGGTTTTGTATGTAGGTACAAGAGAAGACGCTAACAATATGAACTCTAGATATTTCACGGTCTGTCTTGAGCATATAACCGAATCTTTCACCCACTTCAGAATTGAATCGCCTACCGGTGGCGACAGTACAATCATTCAGCTTTCCTTCATGGCGTTTATTTCCAACGAAGGCACTTGCGACCATGCTTTCATGAGAAGAACAGTGCTAATGACTTGTCAGCAGGACGGCTATGTCGCAATGGCATGCAGATACTGTGGCATATACTGTGAAGAGTTTGACAAACAATATATTGTTCCTTCGACTATATATGGTCGCCATTACGGCAGTAACTACTTCGATCCCAACGCAGAGAATTGGACACAGAAGCAATGCGCACAATCAGTTCGTTGGGCACATGTACAAAGCGTACCATGGATGATAGATGAGAATAAGGCCACCTATTACTGGTATGAAAAGTGCGTTGAGTGTGGCGAATGGGCGCTCTTGTCCGACATTTATCTGACGTTCGCTGAACCGCCAAACTCAATGGACTGGAATGATGTAATGCCATACTCATTGTGGGATCCTGTAAACGACACTGGATTCTGGTCAGCAACTAATCCGACCCCGACTGGTGTTAATGCAGCGGGAGACCCCACATTCTTAACCGTAGCACAAAGAAATACCGGACGTTCCGATCCAGAAAATCGCTATGTAGTAGATAGGCTCGTCCATACGTTTAATATCATGACTCCCATAATGACGCGTGATATCAATTTCGGCGGCATATTCCCGATAGTATACGTGCTTGGATGGCCGGGTGGGCCTACAGGTTGGGCTTCCGGTAATGTCGCTGGCATAGCGCGTGCGCATCTGTTTACATCCCCATGGACTGCTGTTCAGACTCACGAACTCAGTCATAACTTCCAGTTGTTTACTTATGTGCCTATGTGGATATTGGAAGGTCTTGCCGACAACGATAGGGAAAAGTTTGACATGTTCCAGAGACGGAGCAACACCTCTAATCCGTTGTTCCACCCGCAATCCAATAATCCGGCTCATGCTCAACATACAAGAGGCTTCCTCGCCGGATACAGTACAACTGCCGCATTCTTCAACTGGATTAACAATACCTATGGCGGATTTGCAAATGATCCAACGGTTGGCAGTCAGGCATTCCCGCAACTGAACAGAAACCCTGAAGGCAGAAATCTTATCGCAGAAAGCTCTCTAGTGTATAACCGTAGGCATGACCACACCCCATGGGAACACTTCCAATCTGCGTTAAACAACATCATGAAGCTGGACGGCAGATTCCATATGGACGGCAGACAGTTTATCAATCTAACAGGTTATACATATGATGAATTGTGGGCACAATACATGGAATTCGGTGCGGCTCACATGGTAGGTCGCTTACAAGGACCAGAAGGCTATGCGACACTTTCAGAAGCAGTGGGTGACAGTATTCTGGTAGCCCCTGAAAATGCTCCTGTACACTTACGTGGTGGACCTGGTATGCTAGCCAACGGCAACGAAGACTCTCATCAACTATTCACCGCGAACCAGAATCAAAAATTCAATGCGACGCCGCAGAATTTCTGGGTTGAGTGGATGTATGAAGCACCAGTAACAGCGGATAGCTTCATATTCCAGACTGCCAATGATAACGCCACACAATTTCGCAGAATGGGCGATGGTTGGAGACTCTTAGGTAGTGCCGGTGAAGGCGAGGATTGGGTAGAACTGTATGTTGGCACGAGATACGATTCACGGAATGCTAATTTTAGATTCTTCAGAGTCGATATCCCAGTGGAAAACAGAGGAACTTTTACTCACTTCAGACTTGAATCCCCAAGGGGTGGAGACGTACCAAATCAGGCAGTACCGGTTAACCCAATGGGTAACAATGTCCAACTTTCATCAATCCACCTGACCACAGCAGAGCCCGCAACCCCATTTGCCGCCACCAATCCGAACCACCTGCTTACACTGTTGGAAAGTGGTGATGCTGTCCTTTCAACCCGTGGCAACTTGGGTATCTTTACGCAACACAGTCCATTTATAGTGCCGGCAGACAGGATATTGTATATTGAGACCACATTAAATATACAACGCGATGCTGAACTTATCATTAAAGGTGCCGTTGTCGTGCTTCCGGGCGGAAGAATCAACAACCAAGGTAGCGGTGCCGGAGGCGGTACAATTACCATTGCTGAGGGTGGCGCTCTTGTCAATAATGGTCATGTAGAGAATGTGACTAACTCTACTCTCAATAACTTCGGAACCATCGCTAACCGCGCAAGATTTGAAGTCAGAACAGGTGTGACATTCCTGGAATGCTGCGATAGCGTCGTAACAGGAAATCTTAACATCAATCGTGGAGCGATCCGCATTGCCTGCGAATAAATATGCTCCGCGAGCACGCTTCACAAACGTACGATTGTGCCGAGGTTGCCGGTCAAATAATACCGGCAACCCAGGCATCTTCAAAGAACTTGATGAACCGTTTACCCATGTTGCACATAATTAATGCAGCAACAAGAGGAGACCTCGCTCCTAAGGAACTATCATGAAATAAAGTCCTTACTACGAGGAATATAATTTTGAGAGGTTTTCAACAAATGACAGGAAAAATATTTGCCGAATCTCGCAAGAAACTTAGAAATGTATTATCAGTTTTACTGGTTTTCTCATTGATGTTTTCATTTTTGACTGCTTTTGCATATTATGATGAAACTTCAGACGAAGACCTGGCAGAAAATTACTCACAGTACCCTTCCCCAGAAGACTCTGAATATCCGTTAACACTTGATGATGCAGATGACACGGATGACACAGAGAACCCGGATGCCTTTGATGGACCCTTGCCATACCTTACACTTGAAGGCGCATGGGATACCGTTGATACCTATGTTGTAGAACGTATTGAATCGACGTTTGCAGCAGTTTGGGCAGAAATTGTCGCATTTTATGGCGACGGTGTAAGATTCCCTGTAAGAATAGTATTAGGCAACACTACCGTTGTGCTTCCAGGTGCCGCCGGTAACCCAACACCGGGCTACGGACGTGTAGGCGTTACACTTGCTCAAATCTCCGGTGCAAATGCATATAACACAGACATTATTATTCCCGGTCTTGTTCAATTGGCGCAGGGTGCTCCATATCCTACCCCCGGCGGAGTTGGAACATTCCCGTCATGGATTACTAATGGTCTTCGCGTATTCGGAAGAGTGCACTTTGGTCAGTATGTAGAGCAAGGAAACTGGGTGCCCGCAGGAGCAACTACAAACCCACTAGCCGATGCATCTGGAGCACAATTGCTCATATTCATTGCCCAAGAATTTGGCGAATATGGTGTAAATGCAATCCGGGATATGGCTCAACATGCACGCCTTGGTACTTATCCTTTAAGACACGGCGGCACCAACATGACCACCTGGGTATGTGATGATCTAAGAGCTGGTTTCTTCTATAGTAGAATCGGTGCTTCACTTGAAGATGCCTGGAGACTATTAAGGGGCGCTGGCGGAGAGCCTGATCACGCTACAGGTTATATGACCCTTGCAGAAGCCGTGGGCAGCCATACTTTGGTGCACGGTCATGCATTCCATCGCGGTCCGGCTACTGGCTTCCCCGCTGGTGAGCCTCCACAATTCCTATTTACGGATAATCAAAACCAGAAATTCGTATCCACACAAGCACAGAATGCTCTATTCTGGGCAGAGTGGAGATATCCCGAGCCTGTCGTTGCATCTCGCTTTATCTGGCAAAATGCTAACGATAACCATGGAAACGCCGGTCAAGATTACCGTCGAATGAATACAGGATGGTATCTCAGAGCCACTAATGATCCGAACTTACCAATAGCAGAATGGACATTGTTACATTTAGGCGAAAGAGATGAAACCGGACCATACAACTTTAGATTCTTCGTTGCAGACTTGCCTGATAACACCACAGCATATCAATATTACAGACTTTGGTCACCTGCCCCTGCAATGGGCAATGTAATACAGCTTGCATCAGTCAGAATTGCATCCGAAACCTGGACCTGTACCCACGTGTTTGCACCGGTAGTCACACCGGCTACATGCGGAGATCAAGGCTTTACATCAGATGTTTGTACTACATGTGGCTATGAAAATGTAGCTTCCCGTAGGGACTTTACGCCTCTTGATCCAAATGCAAGACACACAGGCAGCGGAAACTTCTTTGAAGGAAACTTCAAGCAAGCTCCCAGAGATGGCTTCGACGCTGGATGGGGTGTATGGGACTGGATTAATCCGGAGAATCCCGATCACAGACAAAACCCGGGACCGGGTGTTGAAGCAATGGGCTTCAATCCGGACTATTGGTGGTGGGAAGAATGTACCACCTGTGGTGAATATGTACCTGTATCAGAAATTTACCACACCTTCCTTGACCCGGTTCCAATGCCCGCCAATAGACTTCCTTGGTCAACAGTACTGACATGGACGGATATTTATGAGAGGGATGGTGTAGGTCCAAGTGCGATGATGGATAGATTTGTCCATAGCTTTAATGTCTTATGGGTACCTATAAGCTACTTTATGTTTGACGAAACTATTACAAATCCATCTCATCTGCCCGGTACAATCAACCCGGTAACATACGTGCTTGACGCAGGTATAAACTCAATTGCCTGGGCATCAGGTCTTCAATCCGGTGTCGGTCAACGATGGTTGCGTGCTCAACCTTGGGATACCGATGCAATGACCCACGAGCTGATTCACAATGCACAGCTTTACGGCGGCACTGTACCCTTGCATATCCATGAAAATATGACGGATATGATGAGAGAATGGATTGGTCTCTTCAATGATCAAGCCGACTGGAGAAATCCGCCGATTCTTTACTTTGAGCCAGGTAGCCCGCACTACCTCTTTGGTTGGACACTATCTTATAGAGTTGGCGCTGCGTTCTGGTTCTGGGTTGACAGTCAATACATAGATGTTGTAAGGGAAAGAACGGGCAATCCGGACTTCTACCACTTCGCACAAGCTATGAACTCAACTGTTAAAGAAGAGGGAATGTATTTCGCAGACCACAGGCAGTATTACTGGCTCACCGGTTATACCAAACATGAGCTATGGGCACAATTCATGATATATGAACATGCACGCTACGAGGAGTTCACCGAAGGTTGGGCAACAGGTTACTATACACTTACGGAAGCCGTTGGCGACAGAACACTACGTCTTGACCCAATATTTGAGCATGGACCAGTACCAGGTGTGTTTACTGCCGGTCATGCAGATTTCAGCAACCCGGCTAACGCAGGCTTTGGTTCATGGCACAACAGGCAGGCGTACAATCTGTTTGACAGGAGATTAGGTCCACAAGGTGCTGCTACCGGATTTAATCCGGACGGTGGTCCGAGAGGCAGATTCACCGCTAGCGGATGGCCGGCAGCGCAACTTCCCGCAGGCGGAAACGGCACAGCCTTCCAAGTTGTAACTACGACAGATGATTTCTGGGTAGAGTGGAGATACGAAGAGGCATTTATAGCCGACAGCCTTATATTCGCAACCCATGATAATCTATCATTGCCGCGCCGTATGGGCGACGGATGGACCGTTTCCGGTTCTACCGATGGTGAAACATGGCATGTTCTGTACACAGGTTTAGCTGACGACTACTCAAACTTTAACAACAGGTTCTTTAGAGTGGATTTCTCGCATAACATGAGAGCATTCTCACACTACAGACTTGAAGCTCCAAGAGGTCCGGATAGTGTAGCGATTCAACTCTCAGTTATTTATCTAACTGAAAATGAGAATCCACCGATTCCTTCCACTGTCACTAATCCGAACCATCTGCTTACACAGCTAGCAAGCAACAATGTGGTTCTTTCAACTCGGAGTAACTTGGGCATCTTCACACAGCACAGTCCATTTACAGTGCCTGCAGGCAGAACACTGTATATTGAAACCGCATTAAACATACAACGAGATGCCGAACTCATCATTGAGGGTCGTGTTGTAGTACTTCCTGGTGGAAGAATCAACAATCAGGGTAGCGGCAATGGAGGCGGTACAATTACCATCGCAGATGGTGGGGTGCTGGTCAACAACGGTCATGTAGAGAACGTGACAAACTCTAGACTCAACAATCACGGAACAATAATTAACAACGCAAGATTTGAAGTCAGAACAGGCGTGACATTCCTGGAGTGCTGTGACAGCGTTGTTACAGGAAATCTTAACATTAATCGGGGAGCTATTCGTGTTGCCTGCGATTAATACTAAACACTAATCAATAATCAAAACGGCTTCGCAGGTTGTCGGTTAATCATGCCGACAACCTGAAGCCTATGAAAGGAGTTTTGCATTTTGAAAAAAATACTAATTATTGCACTCATCATTATATTATCGCTTTCACTCGCGGCTACAGCCATAGCAAACACAAGTGAAACTACGTCCGAAGCGATTCCATTCACCGGCACAAACCCGAACAACCTGCGTACACTACTAGAAAGTGGTGATGCAGTCCTTTCAACTCGAGGTAACTTGGGCATCTTTGTACAGCATAGCCCGTTTGTAGTACCTGCAGGTAGCACGCTGTATGTAGAAACAACTCTTAATATTCAGGGTAACGCAGAGCTCATCATCGAAGGTAGAATAGTAGTACTCCCGGGCGGTCGCATCAATAATCAAGGAAGCTCGGGCGGTACGATCACCATCGCTGATGGCGGAATTCTTACAAACAATGGTCATGTGGAAAATGTGACAAATTCTAGGCTTAACAACAACGGAACAATTATTAACAATGCAAGATTTGAAGTCAGAGCAGGCGTGACATTCACAGAATGCCACGAAAGTACATTGGTGGGAAATCTTAACATCAATCGTGATGCGATTCGTATCACATGCTGTGTAGATCATGACTGGGTAGAACATATTGTGCCGCCAACGGCTGGTACACATGTTACCAGAGTTACTCCGGTAAGATGTCCGCATAACACTGGTGTTAACAATTGGACTCCGGGAATTCATCCTAACCCTTCCTGGAACCCGAATCTCCCTCCTGCCGGACGTGACAATGCTTTAGAAAATTTCCCGGCACTTACGAATATAGCACGTCCAGCTCCGGAATTAGAATCCGGTGAAGTCGACCCTCTTAACCCTCTACGGATAGGTGGCGGTGGCGGAGATTACCTCTCATGTCCACAATTTTGCCCACTGGGCGCAAATTGCCCGGATTTATTTCCTGTGTTCACTGGTGGTGGCACTAGGGGATACACAACCATGAAATGCACCGACTGTGATACCTGTTGGGGTATGTATACGTATGGGTATTCTCCCTATGACTGGGGATTCAGTCATAATACGTACTGGAGAGGTGGTACAGGCGTGGATAACGTTCCGTATAATCCCTTCAGATTCACTTTCAGACATCACTGCGATTTTGGTGCAGTATGGACACAACCGACAGTAGCAGAAACTCCAAATGCAACATGGGAAAATCGTGAGAGGTTTGGTGTTACCACGTTCAACTATGAATACTGTATGGACGGCGATGGTTGTGGAAAGCATATAGATGATGCTTCACCGGCAGATCTGTTTTTGAACTTCAGAATGCCTGGACCCGGTAGAGACAGAGGGCAGCCTGTAGGAACAGTAGGCGGAAGCTCTCCAAATAATGTAGGTAACTGGGCATTAGTACCGGACGAAGTGATAGACCGATTCATCTATGCGTTCAACATAGTGTTTGAACCCATATTTGAATGGAAAACCGCACCTCTAAGCCCACAATGGTATGAGCTTGATATGAGAGACAGTATTGCTTGGTGGTCAAGTTACACCAATGGTGTAGCTCTCAGTTGGCTTAACAGGGGCGCACAGCACAGTGCAATTGTGTCATACACGGCTGATGGAGATCGCTACATCACAAGTACGGATCCGGGCTGGCGTTCGACACATCACTGGGATATGGACGCACAAACACATGAGTTGGTTCATGCGGGACAACGTTATGGAGGTGCAAGTCTTGTTCCCGGTGGAGGCAGTGGTGTTGTTATTTGGATTCACGAGAACTTTACCGATTTGTTAAGACCTTACATGGGTATATTTAACAGAGAAGCCGGATTTACAATCCCGGACTTCGGAATATCGGGTCAAAGCTTTACACAAACATACAGGGTAGGTGCGGCTTTCTTCAGATGGGTTGAAAGACATTCTGAGTATTGGACGAATCCGGACTCAAGAATTGCCTCAACATTCCCGGAAAACTATGTATCCAACTTTAACCGCGATTTGCATAATGCAGTCAGAGCGAATACAGCCGCTGGTCCCACAGGACGCGGGGGATCTTTCATACAGGGTACAGGAACGGGAGCCAACAGGACACCGCAAATTATAGAACTGACAGGTTTCAGCATTGATGAGCTTTGGGCACAATATTTGGACTGGAGCGCCGAGTTAGGTGCAGACTTGCAAAATTATTGGAGACTCGGTTACGCTTCTCTTGAAGAGGCCGCCAATGCACGTGCATGGCATAATGGAAGACCTGTAGACAGAGATGGTAATCCAACAGCTCATGCCCCCGCGCGTGGAGGAAGACCGAATACGACCGGTGCGGTTGTCAATGCAAGAGTAAACATGAATCCTACATTTGTTGACGGTGGATTTGGTTTTGGTGCTGTAACCGCAGCTAATCCCCGTGGCGCAGAAGGAGCGACACGATTATTCGACTATACTGGCGTTGGTGGCGGAGTTGCCGGCACACTTACAAAATACTGCCAGAATATGGATACGCATGGTTCTTTCTGGGCAATATGGAGATATGACGAACCGTTTGTAGCAACCCGTTTGATATTCGGAACGTCGAATGATAGTGGTACAATGGGTCCAGGTCGTCGTTTAGGTAACGGCTGGACACTCTCTGGCTCAAATGATGGCGGAGAAACATGGACAGTCATATATACCGGTTTGACTAATGACTATTCCAACTACAACCGCATGTTCTTTGTCTTTGACTTACTAGGTAACACAACTGCGTATCAGTATTACAAACTATACTGCGATACACAGGGATTCTGCGACTGGCGTGGCGATCCGGAAACACGCACAAGACAGTTGTCTGTAGTTGCACTTGCATATTCGTGCTGCCAGCTGTTTCCGGATTGTGAAGTATGCGAGTTATGCCAAACCTGTGTGCTGTTTATTGACTCATGTGACATCTGCGATGCAGTCTGTAATTGTGAATGCGTAATTTGCCCTGTCTGCGGAATGGAATGTGACGCGAACTGTGTACCTTGTGCACATTGTGAAGCCGAATGTAACGACAGATGCAGACCATGTGCAATATGCGACGCATACTGTATATTCACTTGCGATTGCCACGTTTGTGATTTTGACCCATGCTTATGCTTCCTTCCTACAGGAACTTTCGCGATGGTAACCGGTGTTACCGGAGGTAATATCGCAATAGGTGGTGTAAATCACACTCTTGGAACCGCATTTGTTACGGGCAGAGGCATGGTAAATATTGCCATTCCTCCCGGTGCAGCAATAAGCGATGGTGGACTACTTGAGAGTGAACACATCAATATTGGGCAGATCATACGTGTCAACGAAGTAGTTGAGCATATGGGAACGACTTTCCCATTGTTCACACTTGCCAATGGTGTAACAGGAACTCAAAATCTGATTATGTCTAGCGCCATGCAGGGCATACGAAGAGAGGCTACCTGGACAAATGGTACAGTAAATGCAGCTGTAAACTGGCTGTTTAACAGCACATCTTCGAGCTTCATTGCGGGACGCCAAAATCTTGTAGTTGGTCGTGTAACCTCTTATAATGACGGAGTATTTACGATTGGCGCATCAGTGAGAGGGACAGTAGAAACTCCTGTTACATACACGTTGCCGGATAATATGGATGCACCCGTATGGATTTTCCCACAACCACGCGGTGGATCGGCAAATCCACAGACAAGAATAGACAGCAGAACCAGACTTAATGAAGCAGACATAAGAGCTGCAAATCTGGTCAGAGCTGGCAATGACCCTCATGCAATTTATGCAGTGGTTTGGCATGCACCAGGTAATGTAAACGAAGTGCTTTCTGTTTCGTTTATCGTAGACTTTAATCCGGATGGTCATGCTTTGCCCTTAGAGCCATAACTAATTTTTTGCAGGAGCTTGGGGCGGAACTTTTGTCCCAAGCTCCTGAGAACTCCCAGGATTTTGCAACTAAACACAATTACATTAAGGAGGAATGACAATATGTATTTCAGAAAAGAAAGGGCAGAGGTGATATGTCGCGAGCTCCTTAATCTGTCTGTCGTTCAAAGCAACGAAATCACAGACTGGTTCGTTAAAGACGGTCTGTTCTGGTCACCAGAAGAAGCAGACAACGATTCCGTATCTTGGCGCAAGTTTGACACAAAAACAGAAAAATGGAAAGGACTGGACTGTAACAGTTGGTTTAAAGTTAGCATTACTGTTCCGGAAAGTTATGACGGCAAACCGCTTTCACTGTTGTTTTCAACACAGGCAACAGGGTGGGATGCAAAAAATCCACAGTTTCTGGTGTTTGTAAACGGGGAGGCTGAGTGTGCCCTTGATGTAAATCATAAAGATGTGTTTTTAACAAAATGTGCTAAAGCCGGAGAAATATATAGAATCGATTTGCAGGGATACACTGGCACGGAGACCTGCGAGCTCGAGTTAACCGCGAAGTTAGCTCAGATTTCACCCCTTGTTACGGAGCTTTATTATGATTTAAAAGTACCTATTGAAATCATTTCGCGTTTGAACGCAAGCGATAAGCGACGCATTGATTTGGAAGTCGCTGTTGAAAAAATAGTTAATGCAATCGACCTGCGCACCCCTCACTCAGAGTGTTTTTACAGATCGATTGAAGATGCATTGGTTATTGCAAAGGAAGAAGTGTACACAAAGCTTGCCGGTCATGAGGATATTATCGCTACTTGCGTTGGACATACCCATATCGACGTAGCCTGGTGGTGGACCGTCGCTCAAACACGTCAAAAGGTTGTCCGCAGCTTTGCAACGGTACTCAAATATATGGAAGACTATCCGGAGTATATATTCATGTCAAGCCAACCCCAGCTCTATAAATACGTACAAGAGCATGCACCCGCACTATACGCAAAGATAAAGGAACGTGCTGCGGAAGGGCGATGGGAAGCAGAGGGTGGTATGTGGCTTGAGCCTGATTGTAACCTTGCATCAGGAGAATCTCTCGTCAGACAGTTCATGTATGGCAAAAAGTTTTTTAAGGACGAATTCGGTGTCGATTCCAAAATTTTATGGCTCCCTGATGTCTTTGGTTACAGTGCAGCTTTGCCACAGATAATGAAGCTTTGCGGTGTAGACTACTTCATGACCACAAAAATGAGTTGGAATCAATTTAATCTTGTGCCTTACGACACATTTATCTGGCGCGGCATAGATGGCAGCGAGGTTTTTACACACATGGTGACGACTACTCGTGCCGATAATCCACCGGACACATTTTCCACCACATACAACGGATACCTCCAACCTTGTAGCGTAATTGGAGCATGGGAGCGATATCAGCAAAAAGAAATCAATAATGATGTATTGATTTCCTATGGTTTCGGCGACGGAGGCGGTGGTCCTACCCGCGAAATGATCGAAATGGGTAAACGAATGTCGAAGGGCGTCAATGGAGCTCCAAAAGTGCATTTTGGCAACTCAAAAGATTATTTCGACAGTCTTTATGAAAGAACTATTGGCAATAAAGAGCTACCCAAATGGGTGGGCGAGCTTTATTTAGAATACCATCGCGGAACATATACATCAATGGCACGGAACAAACGATCAAACCGCAAAAGTGAACTGCTACTCCAAGATTTGGAATTTGTTTCGGTACTGGCAAAAGATATACCTTATCCCCGCAAAGAGCTTGATGCAATGTGGGAAGTTATACTCTTAAACCAGTTCCATGACATTCTTCCCGGAACATCAATAAAAGAAGTGTATGATGTGACAAAGGTAGAATACGCTGAACTTAGCAAAGAAGCAAATGCACTTATGACTGAGCGCCTTTCGGCAGTAGCTGATGTTTCCGGCGATTTGGCAGTTATTAACACCCTGGACTTCAATCGGGACGATGTCATAGAAATTCCGGGTAGTATAAATGCTGATGCCCTTGTATGTGGCGATGGAAGCATTTCAGTATGCCAGGAAACTAATGATGGCGGTAAGATTGCATATGTTTCAGGAATGCCTGCAAAAGGAGTTATGGGACTTAAAGTTTCCGAGAAAACTAATGCCGACAACCCGATTAACATTGATGGCTTGAAGATAGAGACACCTTTCTACGAAGCCGAATTCGATACCAATGGCTTTATTGCCAGACTTTTCCATAAGGAGAGCGGACGCGAAGTTCTCACTGGGGATGTCTTGGGCAATGAGCTGCGAGTTTACGAAGACAAGCCTATGAGATGGGATAACTGGGATATTGACATTTATTATACCGAAAAAAGTTGGATTGTTGATGAAACCACAACAGTTAAATGGCTGGAAACAGGTCCGGTTCGCGCAACACTTCTTGTTGAACGTACATTCTTAGAGAGTGTTATCAGTCAGAAAATCCATTTTTATGCGAATATTCGCCGTATAGATTTTGAAACCTATGTTGATTGGAAACAGAGTCAGCTTCTTCTAAAGGCTCGATTTGGCACGGATATAATGTCTCCGGCAGCCACTTATGATATACAATTCGGCAATGTTTCCCGTCCTACACATGTGAACACCAGTTGGGATCAGGCGCGTTTTGAAACCTGTGCTCACAAGTGGGCAGATATTTCTGAAGGCGGCTATGGTGTAAGTATCTTAAATGATTGTAAGTATGGTCATGCTATCCATGACGGTGTTATAGCCCTGACTCTAATAAAATCGGGCATAGAGCCTTACGAAACAACAGACCAAGAAGAGCATTGGTTTACTTATTCTTTGCTACCACACTTGGGAACATGGCAAACGGGCGGTACTGTAGAAAGTGCACACTGCCTCAATACACCGGCTTATGCTGTTGCCATCGAGTCGCCATGCGATGCAGCACCCACATCCTACAGTTATGTGAGTACAAACAGCAGTAATGTTAACATCGAAACTGTAAAAAAAGCAGAATCAGGCGATTCCGTAATTATCAGGATGTACGAGTTTGAAAACACGAGAACAAATGCTGTATTAACACTCCGCAGCAAAGTTGCAAAAGTATTCGAGACTGACTGTTTGGAAAACCGTATTAAGGAAATAGCAGAGAATACAAGCGAGTTTACGTTTGAGATAAAGCCTTTTGAAATTAAGACATTTGAGTTAGTTTTTTAGCTTAGGTTCGCAGGTTATTGTGCTCTGAATATGACTTCCGAGGCATTAACAGAACCTCAACTCGTTTCGAATGACAGTCTCTTGAGAAAGCCAGTATAGGAAGGAAAGATAATGGCAATCGAAAAAAATGTTTACCGTGAAGCGGCAAAAATATATGATATCATTTACGAAAAGAATCAGCCCATGCCCGATATTCCGTTTTATCGTGATTACGCAAAATTGCAATGCGGCGAGAATGGTGAAAAGGGAGAAATTCTTGAATTAGGCTGTGGTACAGGACGTGTGACTTTGGCTTTAGCAAAAGAAGGTTTCCATATTGCTGGACTGGATTTATCTCAACAGATGTTAAATGTTTTCAGCGAAAAGTTAGACGTGGAAGTGGCAAAGGAGCAGGGGCTTGCCGAACGTGTCGAAATTATCCATGGCAATATGGCGAACTTTTCAATTGGGCGAAAATTTGCTCTTATAATTGCTCCATTCCGTGCATTTCAATCTGTAACGGCACGAGAAGATATTGAAAATGTTTTTTTTTGTGTGCGTGAACATTTAACGGATGACGGAATTTTTATCGTTAATGTTTTCAATCCTTACGCAAATCCACTTGACAGTAGTTGGTGTCGTGCAGAAGAATTTATAGGTGAAACAGTCGATGAACAAACAGACATCCGCATAGCGCGATACGAGTGCCGCGAAAAAATTGACACTGTAAATCAAATAATCTATCCCTATCTTGCGTATAATATGACTTATCCCGATGGGCATGTGGAGCGGTTGGTCGAGCCTTTACAGATGAAATATTATTACAGCCCTCAGCTTCGTGCCGAAGTGAAAAAGTCGGGGCTAGTTGTGATTGAGGAGTTTTCTTGGTATGACAAATCTCCACCCGGCGGAAATGAAATTATATTGCTTTGTAAAAGGTGAAATAAATCGGTGTAGTTGGCTGTGAGACGCAGCAAGTTATTAGCACGATTAATTGCAGAAGCCTTATAGGCTATTGTCCTCCAAATTTGAGACCTCCAAACTTATCCCAATATGGGAGCAAGTTTAGAGGTCTCAAAATATACCGCAAAAATGCCTACTGATTAGTATAGAGTGTGATATACTATATTTGATGCTGATACTGAACACGGACTAATACTAATCACTAATAGAAACCATTGAATCTTTGCGAGCTATTTACCGTCATTCATCGTTGAAAATCCTTGAAAGGCCACTGGCATTACTTCGAATTTTCGCCTTGAATGACGAAAAATAATCTCACAAATATATCAACGTTTTCTATTAGTGATCAGTATAAATTGTAGAATAGGAGCGGATGTAAATGAACACAGAAATCAACGATTTAGCGAAAATACTACAAAACTCGAACAATATTGTTTTTTTCGGAGGGGCTGGTGTTTCTACTGAAAGTGGAATACCAGATTTTCGAAGTGCTGATGGACTGTATAATTCATCGTATTCATACCCACCTGAGACCATGCTCTCGCGTAGTTTCTTTGACACGCATACCGAGGAGTTTTATCGATTCTACAAAGATAAAATGCTCCATCCCAACGCAAAACCGAACAAAGCACACCTGGCATTAGCAGAACTAGAAAAACAAAATAAGCTTAAAGCTGTAATAACACAAAATGTTGACGGTCTACACACATCAGCCGGAAGTGTAAATGTACTAGAGTTGCATGGTTCGATATTAAGAAATTATTGTATGCTATGCAATGAAGCATACCCTCTTGATAAAATAATTCTTTCTCTTGGTATTCCGCAATGCTTATGCGGTGGTATTATAAAACCGGATGTGGTATTATACGAAGAAGGTCTTGACCAATCTGTTATGAAAAAAGCAGTAAGGGCAATAACTACAGCAGAGGTGCTTATAGTTGGTGGAACATCTCTTAACGTCTATCCGGCAGCAGGTATGATCAACTATTTTAGTGGCGAAAATCTTATTCTCATAAATAAGTCTAAAACTGCATATGACAAGTATGCGGACATAATAATAAACGAAAATATCGGAAAAGCGTTATTTGAAGCCGTAAATAAATTTTAAAGGGGAAACATACGTGATATATAATGAGTTTCAAAATTTAAAGCTACCCGCACTTGGATATGGCGGTATGCGACTACCCGTAGATGAAAAGACAGAGAAAATCGACCAAGAAAAAGTGAATGAAATAGTAGACTATGCGATGGCAAATGGCGTAAATTATTTTGACACGGCATTTTTTTATCATGCCGGTGAGTCAGAAAGAGCACTTGGCGAAGCTCTGTCAAAATACCCTCGAGAAACATGGTTTCTTGCAAATAAGTTTCCAGGCAATTTCATCGAGTATAAAGATGGAAAACTGCACATGGATGTCACCGCCATGGGTATGGAAAAGAGAACATACAATACTGCAAAAGAGGTTTTTGAACGTCAGTTAGATAATTGTGGTGTAGAATATTTTGACTTCTACATGCTACATAATGTGGCTGAAACAACATATGATTTATACACAGATGAAGAGTTTGCGATTGTTGATTATCTATTAGAAGAAAAAAGAGCAGGAAGAATCAAGCATTTTGGCTTTTCTGCACATGGTCGCTATGAAACCATTGACAAATTCTTAGATCATTACAGTTGCTTTGAGTTTACAATGATACAACTCAACTACTTAGATTGGACTTTACAAGAAGCAGGCAAAAAGTACGAAGTGATTACGAAACACAATGTACCCGTATTTATAATGGAGCCTGTTCGTGGGGGGCTGCTTGCGGCGCCCGGCAAGGATGCTGAAGCTTTACTCAAAGCAGCCAGACCGAATGACACACCTGCATCTTGGGCATTTCGCTTTGTACAGTCACTTCCTAATGCGTGCACGACAATAAGCGGCATGACAACAATGGAACAGCTGGCAGAAAATATTGAAACCTATAATAATCCTGATTTAATGCCTGAATCTGAAAAGAAAATTTTAGAGCAAGTGGTTGATGGTATGGCATCATTTATTCCGTGTACATCTTGTCGCTATTGTTGTGGAATATGTCCTAAACAACTAGACATTCCAATGCTTATAGCTACGTATAATGAAGCTGATCACGGATTGACGTGGTATGTCGAAGATGTACTAAGCTCACTTGCAGATGATAAAAAGCCACAAGCCTGTATAGCTTGCGGAGTATGTAATCCGCTATGTCCTCAAGATATAGACATACCGGACGTATTGACTAAATTCTGCAAACTTTTGGAGGATAAGAAGGGCGCATAGCGTTTACATTTGACAAAGAGGCATATCACTTTGATACAGCCTCTTTGCTTGTTATTGTGTCATGGTTTACGATGTCTTTATCCGCATTAATCTTTCCTTACTGGCTAAAATAACAGCGAAAATTATAATAAGAAATATGATAATTAATATAAATGGAAATCTACGATCAATATTTGACAGCCATCCTGCAACCCAACCAAAAGGTATACTCAAGCCAAGTACAATTACCATCATGAGACCGCTTATACGAGCTCTCTCCGAAGGTTCAATTAACATTTGTCTAAGGGAATCACTTCGAGGCATAACAAAACTAAAAGCAACTGCATCAAGAATAACATAAAAGAACAGGTAGGTCGTCAGAACAAACGTTGAGTAGTTATCAAATGAAAGAAAGGATAATATAGCACTTAAAGTTGAGTATTCATATATAGAGTACGATAATATAGTGCTTTCGATAAAAAATGAACTCTCACGAGCGAAAATCAGCAAAACGTTTGTTACAATAAAAATGGACAATCCTATAAGCATAGGGTTTCGGAAACCAAGTTTATCCATCTTATGTTGAAACAGATAAATAAAAATAAAAATTACGGCAGAGCGAAGAATTGGAAAATATGCAAGGTAGTGTTGTGGTAGATTGAGAGTTCCGGTAACATATAATCCGAAAAAATTCCCATGCACCATTGCAGTTATATTGAACACTGTTGTTATAACAAGTGCAAGAATCATATCTCCAGAAGTGAATATTTTTATAAATATTTTTCCATATCCACCCATAATTTTCCAAATTGACATGCCTTTTGTTTCTTTCATACGGACTTTGCCAACCTCTGTTTCACCTCCGTACTTATATAATATAATGAACTTAATTGTCATTGATACAAATGAAAAGAAGTAAAGTATTCTGAGAGCCGGTATAATAGAAAGCTGATTTACTAAAAGTGCAGCTAATGGTGCAAATATTACTGATGTTTGGGAAATTAAGTGCAAAAGAGAGAAAATTCTGACTAATGAATCTTTTTTGGCATCTTCTACCAGCAAGCATGTCCATGAATTAGTTGTTACCTGCATCAAACCATTAAATGAAGCGCCAACAACAAACCACCAAAAATTCTGCGAAAATGCCCATAACAAACAAGGTATAGTCCATGATAGTACATCGAAAATAAATGTTGTCTTCCTTCTTCCCAACTTGTCTGTAATAGCTCCGCTAAAGAGTGCTGCAATCGTTTGTACGAATAAAAAGACCGAAGCAACTATGCCGATTTGAATATCCGTCAACAATAAGGCTGCCATATACACGGCAACAAATGGTGTATACAGGTTAAAAGGTATGGTCCACAGTGGCTCTGTGTATAGAGCAATTCTAGGATTCCCTTTAACTGTAATAAAAGTATTAATTAGTGGATGTTTTATACGCTTTTCTTTTTGTGACATAAGAAATATTACCTTACATAGTTTATTGTTTCGCACAAGGCGAGATGATAACATAAAAAGCGTGAAAAGTAAAGGTTTACGCAGACTTGCTTGCATCAGAGAATAGTTGGAGTTACTGATTACACTACGCATAACATCCGCGACATACCGCTTGATTACGGCTAATCTGTGACTAATAACTAGTTGAAGCGGTGTACCTTAGAAGCAAACGATTACAATAAGTTACAAAATTATTTCAAAATGGGTTGACTTTTGTTTTTCTTTATGCTAATATCTACACACCGCAAGCGAATAAATTGTAACTTTTTAAGGAGACAAGACTGTGAATCGCAAATTGAGAAAGATAATTTTCTTTGTTCTGACCATTAGCATGACAATTAGTGTACTAGGGATGTCACTGACCGCGCTGGCAACAAGTAACACGTTTGTCGCAACCACTGGTGTAAATATGAGAGCTGAACCATCTACAAACGCTAGAGTTGTCAGTGTAGTACAATCCGGAACCAGAGTGGATGTCCTTGAGCATAATCCGGCTGGTTGGTCAAGAGTTCAAGTTGGAAGTTCAACAGGATTCATCAGATCAGACTTTCTACGATTCCCGACAAGTGATGCAGCTGCGACATTTCGTACAACTGAAGGAGTCAATGTAAGAGATTCCGGATCGATAAATGCAAATGTATTACGCACAGTCACTGCAGGAACAAATGTAGAAGTAACAAATCACGATCCGGCTGGTTGGTCAAGTGTTAGGGTCGGCGATACTAACGGATTTATCAGATCAGATTTTCTGACACGTGGAAATGCTGCAGCATCAACATCAAATGCAGGATCCTCAGATACCGCAATTGCGACGCTTTTAACCACAGGTGCTGTTAACATAAGATCCGGCTCGTCTACAAATACAAGCATTATAAGAACACTTTCCTCAAACACCAGTGTTGAAGTTCTTGAAAATCAATCAAATGGTTGGTCAAGGGTCAGACATAATAATACAAATGGATTTATTAGAACTGACCTCCTCTCTGCAACAGGCGCATCTTCGTCTCAACAATCTACAACTTTAAGAACAACTTCTACAGTTAATTTCAGAAGTGGACCGTCAACAAACGATAGAGCAATTAGAACACTAGCCGCGAATACAAGTGTGACTGTTTTAGAAAACCAATCAAATGGATGGTCAAGAGTTAGCCACAACAATACAAATGGATTTATTAGAACCGACCTCCTCTCTGCAACAGGCGCACCAGCAACGTCATCATCCGGGGGAGCTTCAATTGCAACACTTAGAACTGTAACCGGAGTTAACATGAGATCAGGCGCATCGACCGGACATAGTATACTTAGACTTCTTCCTGTAAATACAAGCGTTGAAGTTCTCGAAAATCAATCAAATGGTTGGTCAAGAGTTAGACACAACAACACAGATGGATTTATACGTACAGATTTATTGAGTGAATCCGGCGGCGGTAGCAGAAGTGTCGGAAATGTAGAGCTTTTGACATGGGCACAAGCCAGACCACTAATTCCGATGCGTACAGATATGCGAGTCGTAGATGTTCGTACAGGTATAACATTTAATCTCAGAGCGTTCTCATTGAGCGGTCACGCAGATGTTGAGCCTCCAACACGAGCAGACACAGATGCAATACTCAGATCACGTAACGGTGTTTGGGCATGGGCACCAAGACCTGTATGGGTAACCATAGGTGATAGAACATTTGCAGCAGCGCTCAACGGTATGCCTCACGATGTTAGCACAATTAGTGGAAATGGCATGAACGGTCACCTATGCTTGCATTTTGCAGGCACAGTAACCAGAAGCCAATCATATCAAAGAAATTTGAGAAATGCGGTACAGGAAGCATTCGACGCAAGACCACGATAACTACAGGATAATAAAATAACATTATACAAAAGGGTCGACAGATATGCCGGCCCTTTGATATACTTTCAGCATATGATGTAAAATAAGTAGAAGGAAGTAATACACTATGGAGTTTAGAAAGCTTGGAAAAACAGGGAAAGAAGTTAGCGTAATCGGTCTTGGGTGTGAACATCTAGACAGAAAACCATATGCTCAGGTTGAAGAAACCGTTAATGCTGTACTAGAGTATGGTGTTAATATTTTTGATGTGTTCATGCCTGGCATGGAAATTCGCGAGAACATTGCAAAGGCTTTAGGAAATAGGCGTGACAAAGTCATGATTCAAGGGCATATTGGTGCATCTGATGTTAACCAGCAATACGATATAAGCAGAGATATGCCAACCGTAAAAAAGTACTTTGAGAATTTACTGCGTATATTTGGCGGTCATATTGATTTTGGTATGCTATTCTTTATTGATACTGAAAAGAATTATAACGATATTTTTGAAACTGAATTTGTAAAATATGCAGAGCATTTGAAAAAACAAGGAGACATAAGCCATATTGGTTTCAGCTCACATAATCCTGAAATGGCAATTAAAGCAATAAATACAGGCATACCGGAAATGTTGATGTTTAGTGTAAATCCTGCCTTTGATATGTTGCCTTCAACAGAATATGTTTTCGATCACTTCGACAACGGTTTCACCCCGGAGTTACTCACAGGAATAGACCCCAAAAGAGCAGAGCTTTATAAGCTTTGTGAGCAAAAGCAAGTTGGAATAACTGTGATGAAAACATATGGAGCAGGAAAGCTCTTGTCAAAAGATCATACCCCGTTCGACAAGCCAATGACTGTGCCACAATGTATCAATTATGCATTATCCAGACCGGGAGTTTCTTGTATACTTCCCGGATGTCAGACTGCTGCTGAAGTGCATGACACCATGAGATACTTTGAAACAACCGCTGAAGAAAGAAATTATACAGAAGTTGTATTCTCAGGTAAAAATGATTTTAAAGGAAGTTGCGTATACTGCAGTCATTGTCAACCTTGTCCGGTAGAGATAGACATTGCTGCTGTAACCAAGCTACTAGACATCGCCAACCTAGATAGAGATAATGTGCCACCATCCATTAAGTCACACTATCAAAATCTCGCGCACAAAGGCGATGAGTGCATTAAATGCGGACATTGCGAAGAGCGTTGCCCCTTTAGTGTACCTATTATCCAAAACATGGCGGACGCAGCCGAGCTGCTTTAGGAATTAGGCATCTAACTAATCTTTGCCAAAGACTATGCGATAATAATCCAAGTTCAAGATACTTGTCGAAGCGGCAAACTTTGCTTCAACAACAGCACTTATAAAGTCAGCATAACCATCAGGAACAGTTACACCGGGGTTGGGGATAAATTCTCCACCCCGAATTCTTCGCCCATTTTCTGTTATAAAACTGCGATTTAGGAATATAACAAGAGGGTCGCTGTTGCTCAATATGTCTCGTCCCATCAGCAAGCGAGAATCAAACTCCAAGCCAAAAAGATTTGAGATTGTTGGAATAATATCAAGACTTGATGCAGGTCTGTCGATAATAATTGGCTTCATTCCCTGATTATAAATTATGAGATAATTTCTGAAGATTTCAAAATTCTGCTCGACCGGGCGACCTAAGAATTCGCTGATGCCATCAACTCCATCCAAGCCATACGGACGATGGTCTGAACTCAAAACTATTACAGTATTTTCAGCAATACCTGCTTCGTTTAACCGATACATCAAATATTCAAGTGCTCTGTCTAACTCAATTTGCGTCGCAAGATATGCTCTCAACGGACTTGAATAGGGCAAATGCTCAACGGCTTCCCTGTTACGAGCAGCCATAGCGTTGCCCATAAAATTATACTCAAGATGTCCACTAACGGTCATGTAGTATGCATGAAATGGCTGTTGATGTATAAAATCATCTATTGTAACCTGAATCATCTCTAAGTCGCTGTTAGGCCACACAATGTTAGGTAATTCAAGACCGCCTCCGACACCTTTGTACACATACCCCATGTTTGGGTGCGATAAATGACGTCTATAAAATGTATGTGTGTGGTTATGATATGCAACGGTCTTGTAGCCTAAACTCTTGAGTTGATTGCCCATAACAAATGGCAGATAGTTATTATGCGACCTATAAAAACTCCATACACCCGGTCTTGGTAAAAGTCCGGTTAATGCCACGTACTCACCGTCACTTGTGCTAACACCCCAACAAGGAGTATAGAAGTTTGGAAAATAAAATCCATTGTGCACCATGTGATAAAGTGTTGGTGTTACATCCTCACGGACAGCAAAAGGTGAAAATGCTTCAGCGACAAACATGACAAGATTATACCCCTCGAACATGCCTGTAAATTCATTCTTTTGAGATGGTTGAGAGGTCGCGAAGTATTCATGTAAGGCACGAATAGTATCATTAGGCGCATTATCTATAAGATACTGAAAATCAATATCCATTATATTATATCCAAACACGATAGGTTCCGGTTCTTCTTCGTATTCTTCGTCAATGTCTTCGTATGTCTCATCGCCGTAATCTTCGTATTCATACTCATCATAGGTGGAGTCATAGTAATCAGGCGATGCCTCGGGTTGAGTGATATTCGCATTAAGTTGCGTGTCACGCAGCTCATCCAGCGTTTGAAAAGCACCGGTGGCCTCTTTTGGGACAAATGTTCTAAGTGCATCGACATGAAGGGTGGATAGCCAACCTGTGCGTTTTATTGCCTCTTCGTAGTTATGCTGTCCAAAAAACATTGAGTATTGAGTAAATGGATCAACCGCAAATGGCACAAATGAGCCTACCATGGCAAGATATAGTGTCGCAGAGATAAAGATAGCGATTAATTTCTTTCCTCTCGATATCGGTTCAGTAGTTTTGCGCACAAAAATGTTGTATATGGGAATCGTACCGGCACAAAGTAATATGAACACCAATCTCTCCCAAAACGACCTTAAAGCCGTCTCCCAAAACTCAAGTATCTGACCGGCATTAAACATTGATTCAGTATTATAGTATGTGCCAAATACATTGAAATATATAATCTGTGAAATATATAGTCCTGCGACAAGCGACAGTATAACATTACTTACCACTGTATGAGCTTTTTTTGACAAAAAATTTGTAATACTACAAAGTACTAGCGCAATGATGCAATTAAAGAGAATAGAAAATGCAAACCCGGTAAAATCAAATGACCTGGGGGTTGAAAGTCGCATTACTAACTCAAAAAAAGAAAATGCTACGCAAAAAAATATATAATTACCATAATAACGCCATATATGTTTCATTTTCATAAAATCCCTCAAAACACTTAAGTTTCTAGAAGCTAACAACAATTCTATCATAATAAAAAAACATGTACAATAACAAAAAAATGTCAATGTGAGTTGACAAACAGTGTATATTAAGACTATAATGTGAATGTTGCTGTTTTTCTGCGATAAAATGGTTCGATTTTGAAACCATGGCAAGCGACGATGAACACAACCAAATATGCGTATATAGGGGTATAGCTCAGTTGGTAGAGCGGCGGTCTCCAAAACCGTAGGCCGAGGGTTCAAATCCTTCTGCCCCTGCCAGAACTAGTGGCCTTGCAGTATTTAACGCTGTAAGGCTACTTTTGGGCAGAAAGTCTAAAAATTACCGAAAGGAATTGTCATCATCGTGATACAAAAAAAGAAAAATATTATGTGGCTGCTAGGTGTCATTCTAGTCAGCTATTTTGTTGTGGGCTTCCCAGACGGAGCTTTTACAGTTTCATGGCTAGGAATAGCTTATGATTTGCAAGGAATGACCACAGCACACACTGGATATATTTTAGTAGGATACTCTGTAACATACACACTAGCAGGCATAATTCTATCATGGCTCAATCGCTATATGAAGTTGCAAACTGTTTACCTAAAAGGACTCGTCATTATGGCGCTAGGTTTTATAGGACTTGCACTTTCGACAAACTTCACTCTCGTGCTTGCAACTATTACTCTGTACGGATTTGGAACAGGGCTTATGGCATCAAGCATGAACTCATACATGGCAAAACATTTTACTGCTAGACATAATAACTGGATGCATTGTTTTTGGGGTGCTGGTGCAACGCTAAGTCCGATAATTATGGGACATTTAATGGCAGTTATGAGTTGGCGTGCAGGTTACTTTGTCATATCCGGTATACTTGCTGTTGTTGCGTTCATACTTATAATAAGTATGTATAAGAAAGTCTGGATTGACGAAGAGCATGCTCAAGAAGAAGCTGTCAATACCACGGAAAAAAAGCGATACCTATCAAAGAGATGGCATCAAGTGGTAGAAATTCTCACGTTTTTCTTCTTAGGTGGTACAGACTACACACTTGTTTTCTTTACCGGAGCGGTGCTTATTTCAAGAGGGCAGGAAACAATAGAAACAGTTGCAATATTTTCAGCTGTCTATTATCTATCTATGACCCTCGGCAGGATGTTTTTTGGATGGATAGCAAAATGGTTAAAAGAAGTTCCGATTGTGCGCATCGGTGTTGTCGTAGCTGTAGCTGGAATTGCAGTTCTCTATCTAATAGGCAATGTTTGGGGCATGGCTCTTACAGGTTTCGGGTTAGGTCCAATGCTTCCAACGCTTGTTAGCGATACCTCAAATAGATTTAAACCTGCAATATTGTCAAAAATTGTTGGGTATGAACTTGCAGCTTTCGGTGCAGGTATTGCTGTGTTATTTTTCGTCACAAGCCAAATAATGCACTTCATCTCATATGAAGCACTCTTCCCTTTGGCATTTAGTTTTGTAACTCTTGTGTTCTTGTGTAATGAAGTTTTAGCAAGAGCTATGAAATCGACTAAAGCATAACAATTTTACAGAAATGTTATAACAGTACTTTAAATAGCGAGAGATGTGAAATCGCTCACATCTCTCGCATATTTTAATATAATGTAATTACCTTTCCAGTCCACTAGAAAGAATTTGTATAGATTCTTTCTACTGCGTCTCTGCCATGTGCAACAGGTGCACAGTTAATGAGACCTTCGAGTCCCGGTGTTTCAAAAGCAAGGTCTACAAGTTTTGGAACATCTGCTTTTGTGAAGCCTTCGTCGCCTAATTTTTCAGGTACGCCAACAGACTTTAGCCACTCATAGACACCATCTGCAGCTTTTTTAGCTTCGCTTGGGCAACCTGTCAGACCCGGAACAATTTCACTGAAAAGATCCGCAAGAATAACACCTGAAGCAGGATAAATTTCTTCAACAACTGCCGGCAGCAATATTGCCAGACCAAGACCATGCGTTAGGTCGGTTTTAATCCCACTTAATGGATGTTCAAGTGCATGTGTAAAGTGGAGTAGGCCGTTATCAAAGCTTGTGCCTGCGATCATTGCTGCGTATGTGAGAAAATAACGTGCTTCCAAACAATTAGGATCTTTCAATGCTGCCGGAAGATACTTTGCAACAAGTCTCATTACTTCTTTGCCTAATGTTATTGCAAAAGGATTATTTAGGACTGTTGTTGCAGCTTCGACTACATGATTAACTGCGTCAATACTAACATATCTTGTTTGATTTGCAGGCAGACCTGTCATCAACGCCGGATCATCAATTGAATATAGAGGATAGATGCAATCATATGCAATCGCAGGTTTGTATTCTTTTTCCGGGATTGTGACAACAGCAAAGCGGTTTGCTTCAGTACCTGTGCCGTGAGTTAGGTTAATGGCAATTATTGGTACAGCCTTTTCAGCAGCAAACTTAGCTTCATAAAGGTCTTGACATGTTTTGTCAGGATATTCTAAGAGAATAGCAGCGCTTTTTCCTGCATCGATTGGGCTTCCACCACCAATTGCGATAACAGCTTTTGCTCCTGCATCTCTTGCAATTGCAACGGCTTCGTCAACTTGCTGAGTTTCAGGGTTTGGCTGAACTTTATCATATAGAACATAACGAATCCCGTGTTTATCGAGAGCTTTGGTGACATAATCCCATGCACCGGTTGATTTGTATGCGCCCTTTCCTGTCATCGCAATGATGCTGTCAACGCCGCGAGCTTTTAGCTGCTCTGCTATAAAATCAATTTTTTCGATTGCTCCTACTCCAAGAAATACGTGGCTTCCGCAAATGATAGTGCTTACATTATTGATGTCGATTTTTGATTCCCAAGACATTGATGAAATCCTCCTTATTATTTTTCACACCAGTTGTGCATTCATATTCTGTAGCTAAAATGCACAAACATATGTGTAGTTTACATTTAATTTTAACACGATGAACGACATGAGGTCAAGGGAAAGTGTACTGGTTTGTGTTATCTAAGAGTTGTGTTATACACGGAAATATGCAATTTTTAGATGACAAAGACCAGTACATATCTTTATCCTCTATCATTACACACAGTTAGCGAGAAAATGAATTTCGTAATTCCGCCTTTGCTTGTTACAAAAATATCCTCATTATGATTGTCTAAAATCATTTTTACAATATACAAGCCAAGACCAACACCATCACGATCGGCACTCCGAGCCCTATCTGCTTTGTGAAATCTCTCGAAAATTTGCGGCAATTCATCGGGAGCGATGGTCACACCCTGATTTGTCACAGAGACATACGCTTTTGGACCTCGTACCCATAATTCTACACCAATAACTCCACCAGGATTTGAGAATTTAATTGCATTGTCAAGTAAATTGAAAACCACCTGTGTTATTGAATCTGAATTTCCATGTGTCATGATTTTTTCATCAGGCAATTTTGCTTCAACATCAAGTTGTTTGTTTTCAACTTTGCCATAAACACTGAGCAAGGCGAGTCTAACAACTTCTGATATGTCAAAGCTGCTTTCCGATAACGAATCTTGTCCTTTTGCTTGAAGTGTAGATATATCAAACATAGTTTGAACAAGTCTTGATAATCGCTTTGTTTCAGACGATATTACTTCTAAATATTTTTTTTCATTTTCTTGTGATATAGTTCCATCAAGAAGCCCGTCGGCAAAGCCGGATACTACAGTCATTGGAGTTCTGAGTTCATGTGACAAATTTGCAACGAAATCACGTCTTAGCTGCTCAGAGCTTTGAAGAGAGTCTGCCATAGCGTTAAATGCTTTCGTAAGCTGTCCTATTTTATCTTCCCTGTTGTAATTGTTAATACGCACGCTGAAATCTCCATGTGCGAAATGTCTTGCGGCATTCGCCATTTCATTTATTGGTTCTGCTTGTTTCTTAGTCAACAAAAAGGTGATTATAAATGTCACAATCATTACACTTAGTGCGACAATGATGAAAATGCTATAGAAATTGCGCCATTCTTGTTGGAAAACGTACAAGTTGCATGTGACAAAGACGTACCCAAAGGTACGCATTTCTCCATTTACATTCATACAAAGGGGTGTGCCCGACACTTGACGTCTACCTGTATGTATTTCACCTATTGTGGTTCTTGCTACACAGGTCTCTCCATCGCGCGCAGACTCTAAAATACATTCGGGTACAATCTTGCCTATGTTGTGCATAGTTCTACTTGAACATGATTTGACAACTCCATTTGCATCTGTAACAAGTAAGTCAAACCCTGTAACATTGGATACCGTGGCCAGCCACATGCTTAATTCCAAGTCATCCAAGTTAACCCCATGGTGAAGATGTTGTGCTACAATATACCTAGCCATCTCTTCTACAGTAGAAACTATCATATCTCTCTTATCTGACATCGTGCGCCTATAGCTGAGAAAAGTTGACAGTCCACCAAGAAGCGAGAAGCTTAAAAGCACAATCAATGCTGTTGCAATAAAAATTCGAAAATAGATACTGTTCTTCATAGCATTATAATGACCATTCCTTTCAGTAATCTATCTGGCACAAAACGACCATGAGAAGGAATGGTCATTTCGTGCATCAATTGGATTCCATCAATCGCAATTGGAATTCTTCTATTTCTCGCCATAGACTTCAAATTTATAACCTACTCCCCAAACAGTTTTAAGCGACCATTTTGCACTTACATTCTCGAGTTTTTCGCGTAGTCGCTTTATATGGACATCCACTGTACGCGAGTCTCCAAAGTAGTCAAAGCCCCAAACCTCATCCAGCAATTGATTTCTCGTAAACACTCTGTTTGGAGTGGATGCGAGATGGTACAATAGTTCCATCTCCTTTGGTGGTGCTTCAATACGTTTTCCATGAACAAGTAGTTCAAATGAGTTCATATCTATTATTAAGTTGTCGAAAACCAGCTTCTTTTCTTCTGAGCCACCGGTTACATCAAATCTACGCATTACTGCGTGTATTCGTGCCATTAATTCTCCGACTTCAAAGGGTTTAACAATATAATCATCTGCGCCCATTTCCAGACCGGTAATTTTATCAAGGGTTTCTCCTTTTGCAGTCAGCATTATAATTGGAACATTAGATGCTTTGCGTATTTCCTTACATACACCCCAACCATCAAGAAGTGGCAACATTATATCAAGAAGTATTAAATCAGGTCTGCTTTGCTCAAATGCAATTAATCCCGCTTCTCCATCTTCAGCTATAGTGACACTAAATCCATCTTTCTCCAAATAGAGGCGCAATAGCTCGGCAATATTACCATCATCCTCTATGATAAGTATATGTTTTCCCATTTGCTCATCTCCTTTGTTTGTGGTTTTTTGGTGCTCAACTTGAATTTGAGTTGCTTCCATAATAAAATTTATGTATAAAACTTCTTGCGTTTTACGCCGATTGTGCTATCCTAATAATAACACGAAAAGGTAGCTGTAGATAGTCCTAGTTTTAAATTATTCAAAATTGCGATTGTGCAATTTATTGCTACTAATTACACGTGACTTGAAATTTCATACTTATGTCATTCTGAGGGAGCGTTTCGACTGAAGAATCTAAAAACACTGTAGATTGCAAGAGAAGATCCTTCGCTACACTAAGAATAACATTGGGTGTGATTCGTAATAATTTATGAAAAAATATTAACGGAGTTATATTATCGAAAGGAATAATTATTTATATGAAAATTGGGTTTCTTACAAGTGGCGGAGATTGTCAAGGACTAAATGCTGCGCTTCGAGGTGTTGCCAAAACCTTGTTCGGTGCTGTTCCGTATGTGGAAATATATGGGATTCATGACGGTTACGCCGGACTTATAAATTGTAACTGGCGAAAAATGGAGCAGCATGAGTTTTCTGGAATCCTCCGTGAAGGCGGAACAATTCTTGGTACATCCCGACAGCCTTTCAAAACAATTCGTAACTCTGACGATAATAAAGATAGCAAAAGCCCCGATAAACTCACAACGATGGTTAGAAATTATCATAGAGAGTGTTTTGATGCGTTGGTTATTCTTGGTGGTAACGGAACACACAAAACCGCACACGCCCTCAGTCAGAGTGGTATCAATCTGGTCACACTACCTAAAACTATTGATAATGATTTGTTTGGTACAGATTATTCTTTCGGATTTGACAGTGCTGTTTCAAAAGCAGCATATGTGCTAGATACTCTGCACTCTACTGCAGCTTCACATGGACGTATTTTTGTTTGTGAGCTGATGGGACGCAAGGCTGGTTGGGTTGCATTGCACGCAGGTTTGGCAGGTGGAGCTGATGTTATTTTATTGCCTGAGATTCCATACTCATTAGATAGTGTATTAGAAGTTATCGAAAAGCGCAACCATTCCGGCAAGAATTTTTCAATTATTGCTATTGCTGAAGGTGCGATTAAGAAGGAACTAGTCGGACATAACAGAGGCGAGCGAAAAGCTGGTGATGTTTCCCCTGGTATGCAACTGGTTAGAGACCTTGAGGAAAGGTTGAATCAAGATGTAAGATTAACAATTCCTGGTCATTTCCAACGTGGCGGTGAGCCGACTCCTCACGATAGGGTGTTTTGCTCCCGACTCGGCGCAATGGCAGGTGAACTGGTATTGCAAAGACAATTCGGTAATATGGTTGCCCTACAAGGCAATACCATTGGTGCTGTTCCATTAAGTGAGGTTGCAGGAAAACTTAGAACCATTCCGTTAGATAACGAACTCCTAAAGCAAGCTCGTTTACTTGGAATCTCATTAGGAGATTAGTATTATTGTAACCTTTTAAATTATAAAAATAACGGCGTATCTGATTTATTGAAAATATAATTTCAGATACGCTGTTTCTTTTAGACGGGGATTAGTATTAATATACTACTACACTGTTATATCGACGATATTACTAAGTGCTTCAGCATTAGCATCTGTGTCCGAGATTAATTCGGGAAATTGCTCATTTAGAAGTCTCAACTCCTCATTAGCAACTTCCTCGCCACGAAGGATTCGCCTTGCAATACCTATACACTGTCCAAGTGAATCAAAAGCCTCTTCATCATTTCGCACTGTTTTATTAAGTAAACCAGCTCGCCTTGTTTCACTTTCAAGTATAAAACTCTCTAAAAGCTTGTTCATAATAAGCTTTTTCTCATTTCTAATGCTTGGCACGTCTGCGATAAATGTTGGTTTTTCTTTCAATGCATGAGTCATGAATGTGTTTGCAAAGGATTCATTTTTTGACTGCAAGCGACCTTGCCCGGAAAGAAGTGATGCTCTGAGATAAGCACTTTTGTTGTCAAAATCATTAATATTAATGCTCAATATATTGTCCTCCTTCAAAAGAGCTAATTTCATAATCTCCCATATACGTTATCGGAGTAAGTATATAATAACTTTAGCTTTTTCGACATTTTATTTTTTTTCTTCTCGCATTAGCTTAACAATCTGCCTTATACTCATGCCCGGTGGTGTCATTAGTGTTTCACCATCACCAACTTCAGTCCCACGTCGTAAATATGTATACATACCTACAGCACTATTTTTTCCGATTCGTGTTCCGGGTGTGAGGTATGCACATGCACCAATGGTTGAGCCATCACCAATTTCGATTTTGCCCAACCTTAAATGTCCATGTTCAAACAGGTGGCAATTTAAAAATGCTTCTCCACCTATAACTACGGTATTACCAATTTCGAGCAAGTATGCGTCAAAAATATCCTTTGTATTTACAAAAACTTCTTTGCCAACTTTTGCTCCGGCTACCCTTAAATATATCTTTATCCAATTATTTCCGCGTAAAAACGGAAGCACGAGATTCACAAGCCAAAGATGCAGTCCCGAGTATATTAGCCAACGCATAAACACAGGAGATCCTGGTGAATATGCTCCGGGTTTAAAACCCAAAGTCAACAAGCGTTCGACCAATCCAACAAAAATGGAAGAACATACCAAAAATATGTAAAATGCTAAGAAGCAGATTAGGGCAAAAACTAAGAACATCAAAAAACTACTATCTAACAATATTGAGCCACTATACACAATAAAAACAGATGGAATCGAAGCAATTGCAAAAACTAAGCAATAAAAGGCATAGACAAAAATCGAAGTAATCTCAAATGTTACAGGGTTACGCAATAGTTTATCGATGAATGTTTTCATGAGAATCCTTTCCTTCAAGTTTATACGAATGTTGTTTTATCTCTCTTTGTCATACTGAACACAAATAAAATGGTAGATACGATTTTATTTGTGTTTAGTATTATATAAGTTTGTCAGCAACATCCCAAATATTATCACAACACCACCGACAAGTGTAAATATCGAGAGCATTTCATGAAGCCATACAAAAGCAATTAGAGCTGACATGAATGGAATAAGGTATGAGAATACCGTAACATGTGCGGTCATTTTTGATTTTGCCAGAGCGTAACTCCATGTTAGATAGGCTATGGCCGCAGGAAACACACCCATAAATACAACAACAAGGTTTACAAATAACGTAGAGTCGGGTATCTCTTGAATTGCTGTCGGCAAAAACAGCAAGGTGCCAATTGAACCGGCAACCATTGTATATGTTGTTGCCTCAAGAGCCGTGTACTGCTTCGTTATAATTCTTATTATGAAACTATATACACCAGAGCAAACGGCTGCACAAATAATGAGTATTAACCCAATGTCAAAAGAGAACTCAGCGACTTGAGTAAGCGTGATAGCTGCAAGTCCGCAAAAACTAATAATAGCACCAATCCATCCTATTGGTCTGACGATTTCTTTCAGGAAAATTCGGCAGAATATCATGGTAAAAATGGGTGATGCAGCAATAATGAAACTGCTGACCCCAGCTGATACAGTTATGGATGCGGTGGTAAATAAATACGAGTATAGGAAAATTCCGGAAAATCCACTTGCAAAGAACATTGGGATATCTTTAAGTTTTGGAAGTCTAATTTTTTTAACAAGACCAATAATTATCAAGGTTACGGATGCGATGACAAAGCGCATTACCATTAGTGAAACAGGACTATAGTAATTTAAGGCATATCTTGTGCCGGGGAACGCAGAAGCCCAGAGAAACACTGCAAGAAACGCCGAACCATACAGTAATATTTGCTTCTTAGCATTTGCTTTCTCATTTTTCAAACTAATAATCATTCCTTTCGGATTTCTTAGGCACAAAACTGTCATGAAAACTGAGACTTTCCATTCTACCTAATCGGCTTTACAGTCTGCCAATTAGGTCTTTCAATGTTTTTGCGGCGTCTCCGAGTAAAAGGGTGACTGCATCACTCGTATATAGAGGATTATCGACGCCTGCATAGCCGGGCTTTGTGTCATAATTACATATTATGACATGTTTTGCTTCGTCTGCAGAAAGTATTGGCATTCCATAAATCGGAGTGCCCACAGCATCGCGAGCAGCAGGGTTTATAACATCATTTGCTCCTACAACAACACATACGTCACAATTGGCGAACTCCGGATTAATATCGTTCATTTCACGCAATTTGTCATAGGATATATCCACTTCAGCAAGCAGAACATTCATATGTCCTGGCATACGACCGGCTACAGGATGGATTGCAAAATCTACAGATGTTCCCTTTTTCTCTAGCTTATCTGATAGCTCACGAACTAAGCCTTGAGCGTTTGCAAGTGCCATTCCATATCCGGGGATAATAATAACTTTTTTTGCTTCTGTGAGCAACTTGCTTGCTTTTTCAACTTCGACCGAAATATCATTTGTCTTTAGTCTGGCACTCAGCTTGTCTGCTAATTTACCTACAGTTTCAGACGCATCGCCGAGTAAGAGTGTGACATTATCTTTCGTATATAGAGGGCTACTCACACCTGCACGCCCTGGTTTTGTGTCGAGATTACATAGTATTACTTGCTTTACATTCTCAATGTTCAATATCGGCAAACCATAAATAGCTGTATCCTTTGCGGTAATAGCAGCAGGATTGATAATATCATTCGCGCCTACAGCTACAACGACGTCATATTGATTGATTTCAGAGTCCAAACTTCTTGTCTCACGCAATTTTTCATAAGGTATATCAGCATCGGCTAGTAAAACATTCATATGCCCTGCTGTGCGCCCTGCCACAGGGTGGATTGTAAAATCAACTTTTGCGCCATTTTCTTCTAATGCATCAGAGAGTGATTTTAAAGCATTTTGAGCACCTGAAAGGGCTACTCCATATCCGGGTACAATAAGAACTCTTTTTGCATCTTTTAATTGTGAGACACAACTTGCCAGACCCACTTCATCAACATTTGATGCAGATGACGCTGCCACTTCAGTGGTTGTACCGGCAACGGTAGTTTTGCCCATTATGATTTCGAGCAGGCTGCGATTCATGCCTTTGCACATAATTTGTGTGAGAATTAAACCTGCAGCACCGACGATACCACCAACAGCAATGAGCATTGGATCCCCGACTGACATACCGGCAGCTGACAAAGCCACACCTGTCATTGAGTTGAGTAGAGAAATCGTTATTGGCATGTCCGCTCCACCAATACGTATTGAAAAAACAATGCCAAATGCTGCACTAAGAGCAGAAATCAACAGTAGAGCAATCCATAGCTCCAAGCCACCCCATGCAATGATTCCGACCATGATAAATGACAACACTAATAATGCCGTTGTAAGGAATTGGTGTAGAGGCAAAATCACAGGTTTTTGACCGAGTTTTCCACTGAGTTTACCAACTGCAATCATGCTTCCAAAAAATGTAATCATACCAATAGTAATTGCAAGTCCGGATGTAATATCTGTAAATACCGTAGGCTCTTCGCCAATCCCAACTAAAAACACAGCACCGACAATTGCAGACGCTACTCCACCAATACCATTGAGCAGTGCAACCATTTGTGGCATGGCAATCATTTTTACTCTCGATGACCACCACACACTGAAAATAAGACTTGCAACCATAACCACCATAAGTGGGATAACTGTAAGTATGTTGTTATACCAAAGCGTAAGGAGTATAGCGGCAAGTATAGATATTGCACCAATCTTATTGCCCATGACCGCAGTTTTGACTTTGCTCATCATTGCAATGCCAACAAGTGTGCCGAAAATCACAAGACCACTAATAATGTAGAAAATAATGCTCGTTTCATTCATCAGTTATCACCTCGGCTTTCTTTATGCTGCGCTCCACCCGAAGATTTATTCCTATTAAACATACGAAGCATACGATGTGTCACAGAAAAGCCTGCAGCAATATTCACCATTGCGAGGAAAACCGCAATATATGCGACAATCACACTGCCTGTATGTACTGCACTTGTTACCGCAATTATTGCACCAAGAAGCGTAATGCCGGACAGTGCATTCATTCCTGACATGAGTGGTGTGTGCAGTAAGCTTGGAACGTGCTTTATCAAGAAATAGCCAACTACTGCTGAAACTACAAATATAGCAATCGATATTATTGGACTCATAGACCCATTGCCTCCCTTGTCCCGGCATGAACGATTTCACCATTTATCGTTGTCAAAATTGACTCTGTGATTTCGTCATTAGTATCTATAACTAACTCGCCATCTTTCGTGAGATAATCAACTAGATTATACACATTGTTTGCAAACATCCATGTTGAACTGGTTGGAATCATGCCTGGAATGTTTTTGATTCCTCCGATTATTACATCATGTTTTACGTATGTTTCAGCGGCAACAGTAAGTGTACAGTTTCCGCCCTGATCGATTGATACATCGGTAATGACAGAGCCGGGCTTCATCATCTTAACCATCTCTTCATCAATCAAAATCGGGGCTTGTTTACCGGGAACCAGTGCACTACAGTAAACTATATCCATTGATGGCAGATGTTTCTTGAGCACTTCGCGCTCTTTCTCCAACCATTCTTCCGGAAGACTATTTGCATATCCACCTTCACCTATGGCAAGTTCGGATGGAATTTCTGTATCGATTATTTTCGCACCAAGACTGACAGCATGTTCAACAGCCTCTGGACGCACATCCATTGCGTAGACGACTGCACCAAGGCGCTTTGCAGTAATTAATGCCTGGAGTCCGGCAATACCCGCTCCAATAATAAGCACTTGACAGGGCTGAATAGTACCAACAGCACAAGTAGTCATTGGTACAAACTTCATCAAATCATTAATTGCAAGAAGCATGCCTTTATACCCGGCACAAGTACTCATAGATGTGAGTGCATCCATAGATTGTGCTCTCGTAATACGTGGAATACTGTCTAGTGTCAATCCAATAATGCCGTTATCAGCCATCTTTTGAATCATCCCATGATTTGCCGGCGATGCAGGGTGCAAAAATGTTATTAAATACTGCCCACTATGCATCATATCTAGCTCATGGCTGTTCTTTTCATCATTGAATTGCGGCTCTTTTACTTTTAGTATCAGTTCTGCATCTCTATATAAATCAGCAACGTCATCAATAATTTTTGCTCCGACCTCTACATATTGCTCGTCGGGATAAAATGCGCCTGCACCGGCTCCCTTCTCAACCAACACAGTTGCACCGTTCTTAATCATCATTGCAACTGTCTCTGGCGTTGACGAAACTCGAAACTCACCATTAAGTATCTCTTTTGGAACTCCAATAACCATGTTTTCCTCCTAATATTGCAGCAAAATTATTCACTACTTTATCTATAATAATTGCAACGGAATTCTATCGCATATCATAACAAATTGCAACGATAATATTACACAATTATATTCATATAAATGTAAAAGAGGTCGAATGAACGACCTCTTTGAAGTTTTATTAAGTTAAGTGTTAGTAATATTAGACTATTTTCTTCTTGAATCTTGGCTCGTTGCGCTCAAATATTACCTTTACATCGGCACCGAGGTCTGTAAGTTTTTGTATCATTTTTTCATAGCCGCGCTCAATATATACGACACCTTCAATAACTGTCTTACCATGAGCTGCAAGCCCAGCGATAACTAACGCCGCTCCGGCACGCAAATCACTTGCTTTAATAGGTGCGCCGGTAAGATATGGAACGCCTTCGATTATGGCTGTTCTACCATCGACGCGTATGGAACTTCCCATTTTTGCAAGCTCATCAACATACTTAAATCTATTATCCCATACTCCTTCTGTCACAGTACTTGTTCCCTCAGCAAGGCAAAGCACCGTTGACATTTGAGGTTGCATATCTGTCGGGAATCCGGGATATGGCATGGTCTTTATGTGAGTGCGCTTAAGCGGACCATCTCTTTGAACAATTACAGAGTCTTCCATATCTGTTACAGTAACACCAATTTCACGAAGTTTGGTTGATATACATTCGAGATGCTTAGGAATTACATCCTTTATTACCACTCTTCCGCCTGCACCGGCGACTGCAGCCATATATGTTCCAGCTTCGATTTGATCTGGAATTATTGAGTAAAATCCACCTGTCATGCGCGTAACACCACGAACCTTAATCTCGTCAGTACCAGCACCTCGGATGTCTGCACCCATTGAATTTAAGAAGTTCGCCAAGTCTACTATATGCGGCTCTTTGGCAGCATTTTCAATAATTGTTGTACCTTTTGCAAGCGCTGCACCAAGCATTACGTTGATAGTTGCACCAACAGACACAACATCCAAGTATACAGTTGAACCATGGAGACCATCATCTGTTACAGCGGTAACAATACCGTTTCTCACGCTTACATTTGCACCCATTGCGGTGAAACCCTTTATATGTTGGTCAATCGGTCGAACACCACCAAAATTACATCCACCAGGCATAGCAACATCAGCCCTGCCAAAGCGTCCGAGCAGAGCTCCGATAATATAATATGACGCTCTGATGCGGCGCATCGTGTCAAATGTTGCGTGTGATGTGCCTACTCGCGAACAGTCAATATCAAGAGTTCTTTTATCAACAGAACGCAGCTTCGCGCCCATTTCTTTTAAAATCTGCAGAAGAATTTTAACATCTGAAATGTCTGGAATATTTTCGATCCTACAGACGCCATCGACCATGAGGGCTGCCGGAATTATCGCAACCGCAGCATTCTTTGCACCGCTGATTTCAACTTCTCCATACAGTGGTTTTCCGCCATTAATGACATACTTTGTCAAAGGCTCACCCCTTTATAAAATTTGGACATACACTAGATTTATAGAAATGTCTTTTGTAACCGATTCGAGTCATTTTACAACAACTTGTAGTTTTATGCAAGCGTTTTGTTCCTATTTTGTTTCCGTCGCGAACACAAAGTCACATTGTTTTTCAATTTTGAAATGTTCAAAATATGCTTTTTCCATTGGTATCCATTCATTTATAAATCTATCATATAAAAATGGATTGCGCTTAATTAATCTGTCACGCTGTTCAGTTTCATCAATTTTCAAAAACACACTTATATTATTTGATGCAATCGCATTACTGCCACGGGTAAAGTATGGATGCATGCTGTACACGCCCTCTAATATGGTCAGAGGGCGTGGTTCAACTTTTGTCGGGTTATTTAACTCCATTGTTCTGCAGTCAAAAGGCCGATACTCAAAGGACGTTCCAGCTCTTAGTGGTGAATGAACTTCATCAAAGAATCTTTCGTAGTCAATATTCCCGCCTATTTCCGCGAAACGTTCTGGAACTCTTTGTTCACTTCTCAAAAAAAACGAATCCAAAGATATCACATTGCAATCATATGCTTCATTTAACAATGCCGCAAGAGAAGATTTTCCTGCACCTGACATTCCATCAATCGTAACTATTACTTGCTCTTTTGAGTTTAAAAGCTGATCTATTTTAGAAAAAAGCTGATGATAATCCAATTTCGACCTCATTAATTTACCATTATTCACAGATTAGCCCGTAGTGGGCAGTTTTCTCCGGTTTTTTCGCGTATGTAGGGCGATAAGACCCGTACTAGCGAAAAAATCGGAGGAAATTGCCCACTGCGGGCGTGAATATTATAACCTCATCAACCCTTGCGGGCAATCGAGCGTTTTGCAGCAGCAACTATTTCTGCAGCGGTCAACCGGTACTCGTTGCGCAAGAAGTCTTCTGTACCTACTTGACCAAACCTATCTTTTACTCCAACCATCTCGATAGGGACACAACAACGTTGCGCAGCAGCCTCAGCAATTGCAGAACCAAGACCACCCACGATATTGTGATTCTCTGCAGTTACAAACGCGCCAGTAGTACGTGCGCAATTTTCAACAAGCTCTGCATCAATTGGCTTCCATGTAAACATATCAACAACTCTTGTAGAAACACCATCAGCTTCCAAAGTTGTAGCTGCCTTTAGTGCTTCATGGACCATAATTCCGCTTGAGAATATTGTCAAATCTGTTCCATCAACAAGTATATTTCCGCGCCCAATGTTGAACTTAGAACCTTCTTCATAAATAGAAACTGCATTCTTTCTTGCCATACGAATATAATATACACCTTTTTCAACGGCCAGTTGTTTGATAATATCCCCAAGCATGGTATTATCTGTAGGCTCAATTAATGTGATATGAGGTATTGAACGCAAAACACCCATATCTTCAAATGGCATATGTGTTCCGCCATTGTATGCGGCAGTTACGCCTGGATCTGAACCGACAATACGGACATTTTGTAATGCATAAGCTGCTGATATCATTATTTGATCGCATACACGTCTTGAAGCGAAACATCCGAACGAATGTGCAAATGGTATTTTGCCCATTGCAGATAAACCGGCAGAAATTCCAATCATATTGGCTTCTGCAACACCGCAGTTAAAGGCTCTGTCCGGAAAACGTTGAAAAAATGGCTTCGTTCCTATTGAACTCATTAAGTCGGCATCAAGCACTATAATGTCTTCATTGTCAAGAGCTAGTTCGATGAGTGTATCACAGTAGACCTCTCGCATCATCTTGGGGTTCTTTTCAAATGTATCATGTGTTGTAAACATAGCTTCTTACCCCCTAACCTTTCTTCGCTAATTCGCGTACTTCTTCGAGTTTTTCTGACGCGATTTCTACGGCTTTTTCGATTTCATCTTTTGTAAAGTTCATGTGGTGATTACTTGTAACATTTTCAGCAAAATAACACCCATATCCTTTAACTGTGTCTAAGATAATTGCACTTGGTACATTAGGATTTTTCTTTGCATCAATAATTGCTTCTTTTATTTTACCTGGGTCATGTCCGTCAACTGTTTGCGTATGCCATCCGAAAGCCTTGAACTTCTCACCGATATCGCCCATATCTAAGATATCTTTCGTATATCCATCGAGTTGTTGCTTGTTCCAGTCGACAAAAGCAATTAGATTGTCCATCTTATGGTGTGCTGCAAACATCGCACCTTCCCACACCTGACCTTCATTACACTCGCCATCTCCAAGTATGAGATATGTATGGTTATCAATATTGTTCAAACGACTGCCTAGAGCAAGCCCTATAGCAGTAGAAATACCTTGTCCTAAAGAGCCTGTTGTCATGTCAATACCGATCGTTTTTTGCATATCACAATGACTCGGTAGGGAACCGCCGCCTTGATTGAGCTGTAGTAGTACATCTTTGTTGAAGAAGCCACGTAAGCAAAGTGTTGCATACAAAGCAGGTCCTGCATGTCCCTTTGACATAACGAGTCTGTCTCGCTCTTCCCAATTTGGGTTTTTGGGATCACAATTTAACTCGCTACCGTAAAGTGCTGCAAGTGCTTCCACAATTGACATTGCACCACCAACATGACCAAAACCGATATGTGCAAATGTTTGCAGCGTAACGAGACGAATCCCCTCTGCTACGACCCTTAAATCGCGCGTGTCCTTATCAATATTCATAAAATAATCATTCCTTTCGACCTTTTATTTTCAATATTAAAATGTTAATTTATTCGACATATACTCATTCAATTCAGAGATAGCAATACGCTCTTGCGCCATAGAATCTCGTTCACGGACGGTTACGCAGCCATCATCTTCTGACTCAAAATCGTATGTGACACAGAAAGGTGTTCCGATTTCATCTTGTCTTCTATATCTCTTTCCTATTGAGCCCGTCTCGTCAAAATCTACAGTGAAATTCTTACGTAAATTTGCAGCAATCTCTTCAGCTTTTTCTGACAGTTTCTTTGACAACGGTAAAATCGCACATTTAATCGGAGCTAAAACAGGGTGCAAACGCAGAACTGTGCGGACATCATTTTTCTCTTCATCTACTAGTTCCTCATCATATGCATCAACCAGAACCGATAACATCAAACGATCAACACCCAGTGACGGCTCAATTACATATGGTATGAACTTCTCATTCGACTCTTGGTCGAAATATTCCATGCTTTCTCCGGAATGTTCTTGATGTGCTCTAAGGTCAAAATCAGTACGATTTGCCACACCCCAAAGTTCACCCCAACCAAACGGGAACAAAAATTCAAAGTCCGTTGTTGCTTTTGCATAATGAGAAAGTTCTTGCTTATCGTGATCTCGCAAGCGAATATTCTCTTCGCACAAACCAAGAGAAAGCAGCCACTCATGACAGAATGTGCGCCAATAATCAAACCACTCATGATCAGTTCCTTCTTTGCAAAAAAACTGAAGTTCCAATTGTTCGAACTCACGAGTACGGAAGATAAAGTTGCCTGGAGTTATTTCATTACGAAATGATTTTCCGACTTGTCCGATACCAAAAGGTATCTTGCGACGTGTCGTACGCTGAACATTTTTGAAATTGACAAAAATACCCTGCGCCGTTTCAGGACGCAGATATAGCTGTGTGGCGGATTCTTCGGTAACACCTTGAAAAGTCTTAAACATTAAGTTGAATTTTCTGATATCAGTAAAATCAGATTTACCACAATGAGAACATACAATATTATTTTCTTTGATATATGCAAGCAAGCTTTCGTCATCCATCGCTTCAATGTTTACGTCAGTCACATTGTTTTCAGCATTCCAACCCTCAGCGAGATTGTCTGCACGATGACGCATTTTGCATCCCTTACAGTCTATTAACGGGTCGTTAAATGTGGTGACATGACCTGATGCTTCCCATATCTTGGGATTCATTAGTATTGCCGAGTCAAGACCGACATTATGCGGATTTTCTCTTACAAATTTCTGCCACCATGCAGCTTTAATGTTGTTTTTAAGCTCAACACCCAGAGGACCATAGTCCCATGAATTCGCAAGTCCGCCATAAATCTCACTTCCGGGAAAAACAAATCCCCTACCCTTACAAAGTGCAGTAATTTTGTCCATAGTTTTTTCAGTGTTTTTAAGCATATGTCCCTCCATGGCACAATATCTGTGCAATGAAAGGTATTATATATATGAAAGGTATATGTTGTCAATGTTTTCATACTTATATCTATGCCAAGTAAAGTGTTTTCTTTTTTGTAATTATATGTTACAATTAGCTGATTATATGTAGTAATTAAGGAGATATTTCATGGGAAGAGAAACATTTTATATCACGACACCAATATATTATCCGTCTGACAAGCTGCACATAGGGCACACATATTGCACTGTGGCGGCAGATGCAATGGCTAGATATAAGCGAATGCGTGGTTATGATGTCATGTTTCTTACGGGTACGGACGAGCATGGGATGAAAATCGAAGAAAGTGCTAAGGCTGCGGGAGTCACACCAAAAGAGTTTGTTGACGAAATTGTCTGTGGAGATGGCGGTGTAATTGAGCTTTGGAAGCTGATGAATATTTCCTATGATAGATTTATTCGAACAACGGATGATTATCATGTAGAAGCAGTTCAGAAGATATTCCGTACGCTCTATGAAAAAGGTGATATCTACAAGAGCGTGTACAAAGGACTCTATTGTACCCCATGTGAATCGTTTTGGACAGAAAGTCAACTTGTTGATGGAAATTGTCCTGACTGTGGGCGTAAAGTTGCAAACGCAGAAGAGGAGGCATATTTCTTCCGCCAATCAAAATATGCCGACAAGATTGCCGAGTTGATTTCAGATTATCTTGAGCCCTCAACAAGGGTTAATGAGATGGTAAATAACTTCCTAAAGCCGGGGCTGGAAGACATATGTGTCTCCCGCACATCATTTAAATGGGGTATTCCGGTTGATTTTGACATTGACCATGTTGTGTATGTGTGGGTCGATGCACTCAGCAACTACATTACAGCACTAGGTTATGGCAATGAAAAATATAATGATTATGATAAATATTGGCCTTGCGATGTGCATTTCGTTGGAAAAGAGATAGTAAGGCTTCACTCGATTTTATGGCAAGCAATGCTCATGGCATTGGAATTGCCTCTTCCAAAGAAAGTATATGGTCACGGATGGTTGCTATTTGACGGTGATAAAATGAGTAAATCAAAAGGCAATGTCAAAGATCCGTATTTGCGTGCAGAACGTTATGGCGTTGATGCTTTGCGATTTTTCATATTGCGTGAATTTACATTTGGTACAGACGGCAATTTCACAGATGAGCTGTTCCTTACAAGAATAAATTCTGACTTAGCGAATGATCTTGGAAATCTCGTTTCTCGCACTGTCGCAATGGTTGATAAGTACTTTGGTGGCACATTGCCGACAGAACATCAAAGTGCTCCCGAAGATGACGAGTTAATAGCTCTCGCCGGAACATTGCATGAATCATATGAAGCTCATATGGAGAAGTACGCATTCCAAAATGCACTTGCAGAAATATTCAAGGTCACATCTCGAGCAAATAAGTACATTGACGAAACAACACCTTGGGTACTGGCAAAAGACGACTCAAATAACCCACGTCTCGCAGCCGTGCTGTACAATCTATTGGAAACCATACGCATTTGCACAGTACTGCTTACTCCGTTTATGCCGGAATCATGCGATAAAATTTTCACACAAATCGGCGCAACAGATTCTATAGCATCATACAACTCAGCCACATCATACGGCGAGCTATCGAAATCAGTAACCGTCAGCAAAGGGGAAATAATCTTCCCGCGTCTTGATATAGCAAAAGAACTGGAAGCTCTCGCAGAATAGTGATTTACTTACCCGTATTGTCATCTCATTATGAAAGGGGCGTCTTATGTCTGTATTAATAGCGCTGTTTTTGGGATTAGTTCAAGGGATAGCAGAATTTCTCCCCATTTCCAGCTCAGGGCATCTCGCAATACTTCAAAATCTTTTCAATATGGAATACTATGAAGAAAACCACTTATTGTTCGACGTTTTACTACATCTTGGCACACTAATCTCGATATGTGCTGTTTACAACAAAGATATAAAATTAATGATTAACGATGGTGTCGAATATCTTCGGCTAAAGTCGGACTCAAACAATGATGAGCCTGTAGTGCTCAAGCCTCCCGGTAGAGCATTGCTATTTGTTCTTGTCGGCTCACTACCATTATTTTTGATATTATTTATTCCTGTTTCGCAACTTTTCCTTAACACATTCTTTATTGGTTTCGCGCTAATAACGACCGGCTTTATTCTATTTGTGGCAAGTAGATATATTAAAGAAGGCAAGAAAACTGACAAGACAATGACTCTGACTGACGCAATTATTATTGGGCTGGCACAGGCTGTTGCAGTCATGCCGGGACTGTCACGTTCCGGGACCACAATATCTGTAGGACTCGCTCGTGGCTTAACCGGAGCGTTTGCAGTTAGATTTTCATTGTTACTCTCTATACCGGCAGTAATTGGAGCAACGATTCTCTCGATTTTCAGAGCAATTGGAGCAGGCGCTGACTTCTCGCTACTACCCACATATTTGGCAGGCTTTGTTGTTGCCGCGGGTGTAGGTTATTTTACAATTCAAATACTCAGACGAGTTATGGCAAAACGAAAGCTCGGAAGTTTCTCATACTATTGCTGGGGCATTGGTTTGATGACGATTATCTGGTCCTTCTTCCGATAAAGTAATGCGAATTATACAGAGGTGACGGATGGCTCAAACTACCAGAAAAAAGAGAACCTCAACAAACTCTTCAACAAAAAAGAATACACGTACCAATTCACGCACCAAGACCGAAACAGGTATAGCGAAACAACCTCGCAGACGCGAGGCTATGGCTATTGTTTGCTTTGGTCTTGGCGTGCTTTCTTTTATCGGCTACTTTGATACTGAGCCTGTATTTATAGCATTTTTCACAGGATTTGTTCGACGTCTTATTGGCTATGGATTCTATGCATTGCCACCGGCACTCATCATGTGTGCGGTGATTTTGGCATTTCACAAGGGTCGCCCGATCAGATTGCGTACAACATGCACACTCTTGCTCACTGTTATAACAGGATCACTCGCACATATATTTTTAGTTAATGCTGACTCATACGAATTTTCATTCCTTATGATTGGTGATCTTTGGAGAAGTGGTGCAGAGCTTTCATCGGGTGGTGTAATAAGTGGAACAATTTCTGAACTATTCCTATTGCTGTTCGGTGGAGTCGGAGCATCAATAACTTTCATAATATTAGCGGCACTGTCACTTATGGTATCGTTTAACGCAACGATTTCGGGATTAATCGAAGCGTTCAATAAGCGCGAAAAGCGCGAATACATTCCGGAGCCGGAATCCGAATTTACGGATGAAGCTGCTGCTGTAAATCTTCCTGTCAGAAATCATCAAACATATCAAAACAGCTCAAGTCGCAATTATAAACGTTCACTTATCCCCTCTTGGAAAAAGAAAAAAATTGATATACCTATTGATGAAAATGGAAGCCCACCTATAGACCACTTTGCAGAGGATTATGCCAATGAGCGTAAAAGCAGCACGTATAACAATAAGCCGCGTGTAAAAACTCCGGATAAAATGTTTGTTGATAATGCTGTCGATGATACAAATGAAAATCAACATGGAAAAGATGATATGCCATTAGATATTCCATTCATGGAAGGAAAAGGTCGTGAGCGTACATCTTTCATGCCACTTATCGTCGAGGAGAAAACATCGGCCTTTGTCGAACCTCCTGCACCCTCACCCCCCCCTAAACCCATTGAACCGTCAACTCCGGCACCAAAAGTAGCAAAAGCGAAAAAGAATGCTGAACTTATTGTACCTACACAATCAGTCTCAAGTGATGGTTACACATTTCCTCCACTTGATTTATTATCACAAGGTAAACCACAATCGCGTGCGGGCGATAGTGAGGTAAGGCAAAACACAGAACGGCTTGAAACAGCATTCCAAAGCTTTGGTGTAAACGTGCATATTTCCAACGCAACGCGAGGTCCAACCGTTACCAGATATGAGGCGGAGCTAGAAGCAGGTGTCAAGCTTAACAAACTTACAAGCCTTGAAGATGATATTGCGCTATCACTGGGTGCAAACGGCGTTCGTATTGCTGCAATGCCTAATCGCAGGTCAACAGTCGGTATCGAGGTTCCAAACAAAGATATCAGTAAGGTTCATTTGCGAGATGTTATTGAATCACGCAATTTTTCACAGGCAAAATCTAAACTGACTTTTGCAATAGGAATGGATATTTCGGGCGAACCCATCGTTGGAGATATTACTAAGCTCCCACATATGCTTGTTGCCGGAACAACCGGATCGGGGAAGTCTGTCTGTCTCAACTCTATAATATTGAGTATCCTATATAAATCAGGTCCGGAAGATGTGCGTTTCATCATGATAGACCCCAAGATGGTTGAGTTAAAAGCGTATAATAGCATTCCGCACTTGCTCGTTCCGGTTGTTACCGACGCACAAAAAGCTGCAGGAGCGTTGCAATGGGCTGTGTTTGAAATGATGAAGAGATACACATTATTTGCTGAAACGAACGCTAGGGATATAGAGAGCTATAATCAAATCGTTCGCAACTCAAAAGACGAAGAAGATGAGCGCGAACCAATGTCAAAGGTTGTCGTAATAATCGACGAACTCGCAGATTTGATGATGGTGGCTGCGAAAGATGTGGAAGAGTCCATTTGCAGAATCGCTCAAATGGGACGTGCTGCTGGAATTCACTTAATCACCGCAACACAAAGTCCACGTGCAGACGTTATCACAGGTCTAATAAAGGCAAATATCCCATCACGAATAGCATTTAAAGTTTCCAGCTCACTTGAATCCAGAATAATCTTAGATTCCGGCAGTAGTGCGGATAAACTTGTTGGGTATGGCGACATGCTATATTCACCAACAGGTGCAGCGAAACCAATGAGATTGCAGGGCGCTTGGGTGTCTGATGATGAGCGTGAGGGTGTAATAGAATTCCTTGCTAAAGATAAGGGCGAAGAAACTCAATACTCCGAAGAGGTAATGAACGAAATCGAGAAAGCTGCCTCAATGAAAGCATCGGGCGGGCAAGCGTCCGGAGGTTCAAACACCAATGACTATGATGATCTTTTGCCACAAGCTGTCGATGTGATAATGGAAACCGGACAGGCATCTGTATCATTACTTCAACGAAGACTAAAGCTTGGCTATTCAAGAGCTGCTCGCATTGTCGACCAGATGGAAGAAATGGGCGTAGTCGGACCGTTTGAAGGCTCAAAACCAAGAAACATTTTAATTACAAGAGACCAATGGAATCAAATGCAACATCTCAACGGCATTGCTTCATCAGATGCCGAAAACGAAGGGAACGGATAGTCTAGTGGCTAACTTTTTTACTGCAGATTTACATTTTGGACACGAAGCCATTATTGGGTTTTGTGATAGACCTTTTGAAAATATTACCAAAATGAATAAGGTCTTGATTGACAACTGGAATTCACGTATTAGAAATGATGATCATGTGTATATAGTTGGCGATTTATATTACGGTGGACGTGATGGTGCGGGGGTTGATGAAGCAATAAAAATTGTCAAAGAACTCAACGGCATTTTGCATCTCGTTGCAGGAAACCATGATTTTCCATACTTAAAGAATATGGAGTATCACTATCTTTTTGCAGATGTTGACCAGATACGTTATCTCAAACACGGGGAAGACAGCATCTTTCTTTGCCATTACCCTATGGCAGAGTGGAGCGGGTATTTTCGTGGTAGTTGGCATATCTATGGTCATATTCACAATGCAAAAAATACAGCGTATGATTATATGAGAAATCAAGAGCGAGCGCTAAATGCCGGAGTAGATATTTGCGACTTCATGCCTGTAACCTTTGATGAACTAAAGATGTACAATGAACGTAGCAAGCAATCGCAGATGGTGTAGCTATTATAAATATGGTACGCATAACATCCGCCGCAATCAAGCAATATGTCCCGAATTTTTCGCTAGAACGGGTCTCATCGCCCTACATACGCGAAAAATTCACGACATACCACTTGATTGCGGCTAACATAAATATAAATTAAAATGCACAATATCATGTCTTTATATTGCTTTCAGTCGGCTTTTAGGGTATGATTTATGCTCAACAAATAAACTATATAGGGAGCTAACTAAATGGAAGCAACCCAGCGAGGAAATATAACAGGTAAACGTGTACTCAGAAGTGTTATGAATGCTATTGTCGGCAAAGAGCAAGTTGTCCTTCGCGTATTTTTGGCGATATTAGCAAGAGGGCATATACTTATTGAAGACATACCGGGTGTAGGGAAAACTACGCTCGCCATTGCTTTCTCTAAAGCACTTAACTTAGAATATAATCGTGTACAATTTACACCGGATGTTTTGCCATCGGATGTTACCGGCTTCTCAGTATACAACAAAGATACAGGTGCTATGGACTACACACCAGGTGCAGTTTTGTGTAACTTGTTTTTGGCAGATGAACTAAATCGTGCGACCAGTCGGACACAATCTGCTCTGCTTGAAGCAATGGAAGAAGGACAGGTTACTGTGGATGGTACATCTCATATTATTCCTCAACCATTTATTGTAATCGCAACACAAAATCCTGTTGGCGCCGCAGGAACGCAACTACTGCCCGACTCTCAGATGGATCGTTTCATGGTGCGCCTTTCTCTGGGATATCCCGGACATGCTGATGAACTATCTCTTCTCAAACGCAAACAGAGCACAACTCTTCTCGACTTAGTTGAGCCCGTTGTGACACATGATGAACTCGTGCAAATGTGTAACGAGGTCGATAATGTTCATATTGAGCCTGAAATATTAAACTATATTGTTACGCTTATTAACAAAACCCGAAATCACCCTGATTTAGCACTCGGAGCAAGCCCACGTGCGACCATCGCTTTAGCAAACATTTCAAGAGCAGCTGCCTACCTACAAGGCAGGGATTATGTGATACCAAACGATATCATACCTCTATTTGTAGATACACTTGCACATCGCTTAGTGCTTCGTCCCGGGGCTGATCACGAAAACATTACTGCTGCAAAAACATTAAACAACATATTGAACTCTGTTAAACAACTAAAAATATGAGAATACATCAAATAATTTATGTGCTCATTCTTGCAGCTTCATTTGTATTTTTCGTGTTATATCCGCCGTGGATATCGTCGTTTATGTTTGTACTGACAATATTATTAGCGCCGATTGATTTGATTGTTAGTTTGCCGGGTATGCTGACAAAAAGTATGTTGCTATATGTGCCGACTGTTCTTGAAAAAGACGAGAATGCTGTTTTAAAATTAATTACAACACACACAAAATCGTACCCGGTTAGATGCATCATTGCAAAAGTGCGTCTGAGCGGAGACGATTTTTCTGCTAAATATAAACTTATATGCTCTCCTGAGAAAGATATAATACGCGAAATAGCCATAGATACATCACACAGTGGTGTGGCTGTTTTTGAGCTAAAACGTATTTGGGCTGTAAGCTTATTAGGTTTGTTTTCGTTGCCTGTCAGCATTAATGCAAAGCAATCAATGCTAATTTTGCCCCCACCTATTAAACCTTTGAATGCTGTCGCGCTACAACACGGAACACAACTGCGCCCGAAGCCCGGTGGTGGCTTTTCCGAAGAGCACGACATGCGTGAATATCGACATGGCGACCCAATTAAAAGCATACATTGGAAGATTTCTGCCAAGTATGACAAACCTATCATCAGAGAGCCTCTCGTACCACCACCTCATAGCAGACTTGTTCATGTCGTACCCTGGAAAAACACAGCGCAACGTGATTTGATATTGGGACGTCTGCGATGGGTTTCAAGTTATCTCCTAAAGCGAAACATGCCATTCTATTTAAGGTTAAGTAATGGTTCTGAAATTGTTGAAGTAATGCAAGAAGAAGACTTAACTAATTTTATTTGCTTTGCTTTTGGTGATAACACAATCAAGATTAATAAGTCAGACAGATTGCCTTCACGTTTCTCGTGGGTATTTCGTATTGACGCTGCAGATAATAGAGGTTAAAGTCTAATGAATAAGCGGCCTCCGATGGATAAACAAAATAATGATAGTCTGACAACACAGTTCGAAAAAAAAGTTGCCAATATGTTTAACAATCAGACGGAACAAAGCACAAAAAGTCAAGTGCTTATTCATGTTGGAAACATCCTTCTTATTTTTGTCGCTGTATTTTGCACATTTGGAGCGTTGACATCTGCTTTTTCAATAGAAGTTAATACAACTACACTAGTTTTTTTCTGGCTGTTTTGCGCCATTGCAGTCTCTATTATCTCTGTGCGATACAGAGTTAAAGGGTTGTTATTGCTGTTTATTCCGGTACTTGTAATAATTCTGCTTGACAGAAGAGCGATTATCGATGGCGGAATGTGGATTATATACACAATTACAACGGAATATAGTGAATGGCTTCCCGTTTCTGTAGTTTTCACAGAGTTTGCAGCATTTGCAAATGAAGCAACTGCCTTTATTTCGGCACTCGGCGTTATAATCACATTTATATTAGGTTTTACAATTTGTTTACGGCGCAGTGTGTTTATCACGGTCATGATTACTGCACCCATTGTGTTTCTGACTTTTGTTGTGACAATACTGCGATCAGACATTATATACTTACTCGGATTGATTGCCGTGTACCTAGCGCTTTTGATTGGCAGTATAATAAGTCCGGATAATTTCATAAAGAGAGCACAGATAGCCATCCCTTCATTTATAATAGCAATAGTAATTATGACTCTTGCGTATGCAATAACACCGCACGGAAATCACACTAGAGAAGAAAACATTGTTGCTCTTGGCAATAGATTTAGAGCTGTTGCTTCGCAAATGTATCGAATTGGAGAATTTTTCAATTTTTCACCACCAGCAGGATTTGACACTGGTTGGTTTGGTATATTTGGTGGAATATGGCAATTCAACACAGATAATGTAAGTATAGCTGATGCAGGTAGTAGACATATGACAGGGCGGAGCTTGCTTGAAATAACTGTGGATGCACCGGGAACATTCTACATAAGAGGTTACTCTATGCAGTATTTTGACGGGCGCTCTTGGATAAACAACTCCAGTGCTCTACGAGGAGCAGTATCGATGGTCGATGAAGCAGGAAACAACCACTCTGCGTTATTTAGTGAACTTGATGAAAGAGCAAGAAGCAGACCAGCATATATTGCAGAGCTTTATGCAATATTATATCCCTCCAGAGCTCCTCAAATAGTGGAGATGGAAATTAACAGAACCGGAGACCTCACACCATCAATAACATTTCAGCCGTACTTCACCGCAGATTTTTTAAGAGATAGTGATATACTGCATAACGTTGAGCGTTTTTTCTACATACCTGGTAGTGTTCACGCCATGGCTAGAGCTGTTGAGGCAGAATCAAATTCTACAGATTTTGGTGTTAGCTGGCACTATAGTGAACGAGTTATCAGAATGGGTTTATATACTCGTGACGGGCAACCACTTGATAGGGATGACGCAATTTCTGCAACTATTATCGAGCAAATTTTTGTGCATGACAACTATTTGCACGTAGATAGCGATACCGCACGAGAGCTGCGCCGAATGGCACTACAAGCAGGAATAAACCCAAATGCAGCACATGTTGATATCGCCGACGATGTCGCGCGCTTTATCAGGTCTTCAGGCAGATACACCCTCACACCCGGACCTATTCCGCAAGATGTGAATTTTACACTATACTTCCTGCAGTCTTTACAAGAAGGATATTGTATTCATTTTGCTACTGCTGCGGTACTAATGCTTCGCGCATTGGACGTTCCTGCAAGATTTGTGAGTGGTTATGCTGTAAGAGTCTCACCGCCTGAAGTCGGTACTGTAGTTACTGTTACAGATAGAAATGCTCATGCATGGGTTGAGGTATATTATGATGATATCGGATGGTTATATCTTGAGGTAACCCCGTCAGCCGGTAATACATATATTCCACCCCCAAGACCTCATTCACCAGAAAATGTCACGCCTACGCCACAACCAACTCCAACGCCAACGCCTCCGCCTGTTGAGCATGAACCGCCACCCAATGGTGCCCATTATACAAATGACACTACAACCAACGCTGGTGCAACTTCTGATAATCAAGGCTCTTTCATGCCTCAGTGGCTGATTGATATGATGATTGTAGCACTTTTAATAATTATATCTATAATTTTCTTAATATCTCGAAGGACTTTCATGAGCAGATATAGAACCATACGTTTTACTGATAAGGATACAAATGCATCTGTTCTTTATGCATGGCGATATATAAATAAGCTGTCACGACGTGAAGCAATTGTTCCAGTTGATATCGAAGAGCTTGCATTAAAAGCTCGCTTCAGTCAACACCGCATAACAGAAACAGAACGGACTCATGTTGTCAGGTATGCAAGACGACTGGCATTTGAAATATACAGTGGAAAAGACCAATTTGGGCGCATGTGGTTAGGGTATATAAGAGCGTTAGCTTAGGTGGTATAGAATGCCATGATATTATTCTATAATGTCACTTTGAGCCTTTCTGTTAGTGATCAGTATAAATTGCTAAATTTATCAACAATCAATCGACTCATCTTTCGAGATGGGTCTTTTTAGCATAAATACAAATATCAATATCCCATCAATGACAAAATAGCCGATGTAATCAAATGTATAAACACATCGGTTCTTTTGTCATTTTTGAAAAAATATTTTATGGGTAAAAATATGTAGAGTTTGATAAACGAGAGTATTAAAAACATGAAAAGCGATATCCAATTTCATCACAATATGCCTAAAATTACACACTATAATGTGATAAATATTCTCAAAATAAAGGCAAAATAATGTTGACTAATCGAAATCATGGGTGTAGAATCAAAATCCAAAAAAGATTGACCTGAGCAATTTTGAAACAAAAGAGAGTGAGAAGCCACATGCGAATAAAATTGATTGTAGCTACAGAAGATATAAATTACTCCAAACAAATTTCGGATAACATCTCTGAATTTCATGCGGATGCGATTGAAATTAGTATCAGTAACTCAGCAAAAGGCGTACAAGAAATGCTTTCTAAGCGAAATTATGATGTTGCACTCGCAGATACTCTGCTCATCAATGATATAAATACAGATTCCGTAAATATGCCATTACTATTATGTTCAGAAAATGATTGTTTCACCAATATTCCGGAAGGCGTTGGAATCATAAACAAGCATCAGCGAATTTCCTCGATTGTTGCAGTGGTCTTTGAGCAGTATGCAAAAATATCAAAAGGACGAAATATAAATTCCGGGACGACTAATATCACAACCGTATGGTCACCTGCAGGTGGCGTCGGTAAAACCTCAATAGCGATTGCATATGCACTATCGCAAGTTGTTGATGGAAAAAATGTTTTTTACTTAAATCTGGAAGATTTTTCAAGCGCATCCACTTACTTAAGTGAAAGTGGAAAAAGTATTAGCTCTGTTTTTGAACTGCTGGAAAACCATGACGGAAATATAAATATGCTTATACAAGGCATACGTTGCCATGACAAAGGTATTGCATACCTGTGTGCTCCGGATAATTTTGAAGATGTAAGTATTCTTTCGAGCGAAAATATCAACGAATTAATAGTGGCTTGCGCAGAGTTGTCTGATGAACTCATTATCGACCTACCCTGCACATATGATGTTCGTACAAAGAAGGCTTTTGAACTTGCAAGCAAAGTGCTAATTGTTACAGATGGTTCTACTACAGCAGATGCAAAGCTAACTCAATTCGTATCACAAAGCAATGCGTTTGAGAATATTAGAAGCAAAATCACATTTGTTGGAAACAAAGATGCTGTTATAGACAAACCATTCGTTGAATCCATTATCTCACTTCCATTTGTACAGTCACACAACGAGAACGTCGTGTGCGAGACACTTTCAAAATTTGATTGTTGGAAATGATTTTCCCACAAAAGAACGAAAGGTGCTGATATTAAATGACTGAACAATTTCAATCAGATATAATCGGACGTTTAAAGCTTGAGATACAAAATCATGTTGATTTAACAAACTTAAACGATAATCAACTCAAATCACTTATTAATACAGCGTTGGACGACGAAGTAGAAAAAGCGCGACAAAAGTACACAGACTCGATTAGCGGTCTATTATCCTTAAACTTTAAAGATAGAATGTTCATTTCATCAGCTGTCTTTGAGTCGATTCGTGGATTGGGTGTTCTGGGAGGAATAATAGTTGATCCTGATGTAACAGAAATTATGATAAACGGATACAAAGACATTTTTATCGAAAAAGCAGGGAAACTGTATAAGTCGGACAGTCAGTTTGAAAGCCGCAGAGAACTTGAGATTATCATTACAAAATTTGTCTCAAGAGCCGGACGAGCTGTAAACGAAAGTGAGCCTATTGTAGATTTTCGCCTTGAGGATGGTTCTCGTGTTAATGTTGTTATGCAACCTATCGCTTTAAACGGACCAATTGTTACAATGCGACGCTTCCCCAAGGAAGCAATGACCGTAGAAAAGCTCATTGAACTGGGCTCAATTACCGCTGATGTGGCGGAAGTCTTAAAAATGCTCGTAAAAGCAAAATACAATATTTTCGTATGTGGTGGAACAGGAAGTGGCAAAACAACATTTCTAAATGCATTGTCAAATTTCATTCCCCGTGATGAACGGATTATTACAATTGAGGACTCTGCTGAACTTCAAATAAAAAACATTGATAACTTGGTACAACTTGAGACCCGGAATGCAGGAGCTGACGGAAAGGGTGCCATTACTATTCGTAATTTAATAAGGTCCGCCCTACGAATGAGACCCGAACGCATTGTTGTGGGTGAGGTGCGTGGCGGAGAGGCTCTGGACATGCTACAAGCGATGAATACAGGGCATGACGGTTCTCTATCAACAGGACATGCAAATTCAACACATGATATTCTTAGCCGTTTAGAAACTATGGTCTTACAGGGTGCAGACGGATTGCCACTTGAAGCAATTCGTCAACAGATAGCATCAGCCGTGGATATAATTATCCATTTATCTCGCCTACGTGATAAAAGTCGAAGAACTATGGAGATTGTTGAAATACTGGGCTATGACGTTGAAAGAGGCGTAATAAAGACAAACACACTATACGAATTTCGAGAGAGTGATGAGAGCACATCGGATAAAGTTATTGGTAGCTTGGTCCGCACAGAAAATGCAATGGGAAATGCATTTAAGTTGAGTACAGCAGGAATAAAGAAGGTCGTTTAGTGTTCAGTATAAAGATTATAGAAAGGCATGGTCATTTTGAAATGAAAGCGAAAACACCGAATTACAGCCAGAGCAATTTTGCAATTATGGATTACATAACAGCTTTTTTCATTGGGTTTGCAGTAGGCTTTATAGTACTCTTCATTTTTTATAAACTATTTGCCTTATCGGTCATCGGCGGAGCGCTGATTGGATTTGCCAACATTTTTATTTCCATGAACTCTTCAATAAAAAAACGTATGACCAAATTGCGTATTCAATTTTTCTATTTACTTGAAGCTATGTCTGTTGCAATGAGAGCAGGGAATCCAATGCTGCAAGCTCTGCAAAGTGCAAAAGAGGATCTGATGCTCATATTCCCCGAAAACAGCGACATAATCATAGAGCTTGATATCATTATCGGTAAATTCAATAACGCAGTACCGCTATCTCACGCTTTTTCAGATTTGGCAGAGCGTAGTGGTCTTGATGATATTGCCAGCTTTGCATCAATATATGCAACAATCGAGGGAAAGTCCGGTAGAGCAAATGAAATAGTTCGTGAAACACAACAGATAATTGCCGACAAAATGGAAATTGAGATGGAAATTGACACACTCATGACCGCTGCAAAGTCTGAAGTTAATATTATGCTTCTTATGCCTCTCGTGATTCTCGGTGTCATTGGGTATGCCGGTGCAGGCTTTATGGACGCAATCTACACAACAGGAGCAGGGCGAATTGTTTCAACGGTTGGACTTATCGTATTCACTCTAAGCCTCATCATGGCAAGAAAGTTCAGTAATGTGAAGTTATGAGAAAGGAACGGTCGTAAGTTTGAATAAAATTCAAACTTTAAATGTGCCAATTTGCTCTCCCTGCGGGAAACCGCAAATTAATGCACGAAATGACCATCCCTTATTCATGGTTATTTTGTGACAGAGCGTTTCGAAAGGAATGGTCATATCTATGCTTATTATCATATTGATTATCGCTTCTTTGCTACTAATCGGCTGGCTTTTATTACTTGGGAGAGTGGCAAAAGAGGACTGGGTACATGCGGTGCATGCAAAGATTTATGACAATCGTTATGCAATAAAAAAACTGCATGCAAAAAGTAATAAATCAAGCAGAAGGCTAGCCGGATATTTTGGAGCAATACAATCTCTTGTCGAAAAATCAACACATGACAGCATAACAAAAAATATCATAAGGCTAGAAAAAGATGTAGCCGATTTACAAATAGGCAATATCAAATGCATAAATATATTCTTGATGCCCGGGTATGTACTACAACGCGAATTCGTTGCAATTGGAAAAGGCGAGATTCACAAACTGATACTAACGAGATGTTATGAAATGCACGGCAAAAAATATGCAACGTGCAAAGCGAAGAAACTCCTTGCACAAATATTATCGCTTCCTCTAATCGGTATAGCCTGCATCTTAATACTCGGCGTGATAATACTTGGTGTAAGTGGCTCAACAATAGGCATGTCAGTTATCGCAATTGGTCTCATGTTAATGCTAACACTTGTTTATGCGATGTATGACGAGCTTAATGATTTAGTTAAAAAGCGTCGAAAAGCAATAAGCAAACAATTTCCCAATGTAGTATCTAAGCTGGCACTCCTCGTTACCTCCGGCATGATTATGGAAAGAGCGTGGAAAGAAACAGCATATAGCCAAGAAACAGAGCTATATAAGGAGATGCAAAAAACTTCAGAAGAACTCGACAATTTAGTTAGCCCTGAATCTGCATACAGTAACTTTATTAATCGTTGCAATACAAAGGAAAGTGCAAAGCTTGCATCAGCAATCATGCAAAACCTTTCAAAAGGGAATGCAGAGATAGGAAAACTACTAAAAGACATGGCAAGAGAAGCATGGCAAGAACGTAGGCACACAGCAAAACGCGATGCAGAAAAAGCAAACTCAAAACTCATGATACCTACTATGCTACTCTTTCTAGCCATCCTCGTAATGCTCATGGTACCAATAGCAATGAACTTCTCAGGAATCTAACAACTTCGTTTATCACGCTTTGTATTAGCGAAATAAAATATTAATGTTCAATAAGGAGAAAGAAAAATGTGGAATAGAATAAAAGAATTTCCTCGCAATGTACAACAAAAGATTACTGAAGTATGGTGTACATTTAAGAACGACCAGCGTGGATTATCCGGCGTAGTCGTAGCAATACTGCTTATATTGGTTGCAGTATTAGCAGTAGTATTGATTTGGCTCCTACTCGGCGACTGGTTGAATGAATTATGGGAAAGAATAGTAGGAAGTGCAGCCGACTTAGGATAACACCGGAAATCAAGTGAGGTAACAAACAAATGCAAAAATCATGTGAAAATATCGAAAAGAATAGCCATTTATCACGAGTTGCATCTCATATTGCAAGGGACACCTCCGGAGATGCTGTAGTAGAAGCAACAATACTCTTTCCCATAATGATCATGATTTTTGCAGCACTAGTGCTGATTGCAATGTACTTGCCTACACAAGCCGTTTTGCAGCGAGCAACACAGTATGCAGCTACAGCACTGGCTACAGAAGAAAGCGACACTTGGCTTTTCTTCGATGAAGACAGCTTTACATATAATCGAGAAAATAACAGAAGCAATCTCCCAAATGTGTATGTTTCATTCTTTACGAATAATGAAGGTTTACACGAAAAAGGAGAGGCGATTGTCATTGAATTTGAAAAAAAAGGTCTCGGTTCAAGAGCAGGGAATCTTAAAGTTACAGAAAGCTATATCATAAATAGACTCTTATACAAAGAAGCTGTTGTGACAGCAACGAAGGAAATCACAATGCCGGTAAACCTGTCATTCATTGGGTTTCCTGAAAAAATATCATTGACTGCGACATCGGTTGCAATTGTGCCGGATGGAGATGAGTTTATTCGCAATGTAGACATGGCAAGCGACTTTTTAGATTTTATCATCGACAAATATGACTTACACGAAATAACTGACACCATCAGCTCATTTGGCAAAAAAGTTTCAAATTTATTAGGTTGGTAAAAATGTTTTACATTAACAATTATTGAAAGGCATGGTCATGAGTATGCGAGGGTTCATTAGAAATACAAAAGGTGCGGTAACAGTATTCGTTACGTTACTTCTTATACCGGCTATTCTAGTAAGTGGAACAGCTGTTGACCTGGCACGGATGCACACAGCACGCAGTATTGTGCAAGATGCAAATCAACTGGCTGCAAATTCTGTTTTAACTCAATATAATGCTCTACTTAAAGACCTGTATGGTGTGTTTGGAGTAGCTAAAGATGACCCTGTTTTGGGGCGTTTGCTAAATGATTATATCGAAGTCTCTATATTCGGTGGCTCTAAACAAGATAGATCACTTGGTACTCTGCAGTTGTTTTACGGAAGTAATATCTCTCTCGATGACCCGCTCTTTGCTGAAGAAAAGAATCTTCGCAACGAAGATGTATTGCGAAGACAAATTGAAGAGTACATGAAATTTCGCGGTCCTGTAATTATAGTACAAGACTTGATTGAAGCTCTTAGTTCGGATAACTCAAACACATATAAGGAAGACTCCGCTATCATATCTGAGAAACTTGAAATCGAAAACGCCATTGCAGAACTATATGAAAAATATAAAGAGCTATACAACGCAATTATAGAGGCAGATAAGTGCAATCAATTCGGTCCACTCTCTGGCGGTACGGTAGGAACTGTATCCGGAAGTTTAACTGATATACGTCAAGAATTCATCAGCCTCAAAGCATGCTATAAAGCATGGGAAGATGCAGAGGATGAAAACACAAAAAGCGACCAAGCCGCAAAGTATGACGCTATTCTCGAAAATATAAGATTGCGTACGATAGGCGGACGTCCCGGAAACACCTGGAGCAACGGGAAGTGGCAATTCAGAGGTTCTTCTCAAGGCATCAATGTCACAATAGATAAAGCTATAGAGCGCAGCGAACAATTCAAACAAAATTTTGATACTGTAGTTAGCATTGCGCAACAAATCGATAGTATGAATGTTGGGTTGCGTCAAAAAATTGAAGATTTTGAAGAGCGGTTGATGAACAGCGGTTGCAATGAAGAATTAAAAGCAGCCCTCACGCAAAAAACAGGCACGCCTCCAAAGTCAATACTTGAAAGATACAAAGATATCTTAAAGTGGGATAGCCTTGAAGGTCTTGCTAATACATACAAAGATAATGGATACAAGTATATTGACGATGAAATGAAGCCTTTACTTGAAGGGGTTATGTATAGAAACAGAAATAATTCCTCAGGCGCAAGTCTAACCCGTGAACAACTGGAAAACATCACAACAAATTCTGCGTTTGACCTTTCATCATCTACTAAAGCAGAAAATAGTCGTGCAGCTATTTTCGCGGGCTACACAAACGATAATCTTAAATATGGTATACCACCGGGATTTTCGCGATTTGGAGAGTGTGGAAATGATCACAAAGCCTTCTTTGAGGAATTAGAACAGATGATGAATCAGCCTGATATTCCTCCTGTTAAGTTACATGATGACCAGGAAGATGCAAGTGGTAAAAATGCTGAAGCAAAACAGAAGAATTTGATCAATCAAGTTCTAGACATCGTGAATGAAGCATATGTTGGATTAACGAATGATCCGCTTGGTGCAATGTACGTATATGGAGACACATTGGCTGATTCCGAATCAATGAATATGCGAAATGCTGGCGAGATTTTTGCGCAAGCCTCAAACAGTCCAATTTCAAGCGTACTCTCCGATCCCACCAACAGCATAGCTGCCGCAGCAGACTATCTGCTCCTGCTAACATATTGTACATCAATGTTTTCAAACTATACAACAGCTAGACCGGATACTAGCGGTAAAAATCGCGATGAAGTAGGAGATATAGATTTTCCAAAATCTATAACAGGTGTACCCCTCAGCCCTGAGGTAAACTATTTCTTCCAGTCTGAGTGGGAGTATATTTACAATGGTGATAATAATGCATCAAAAAATCTTAGCTCTGTAACAAGACTCATTTTTCTCGTACGAATGATTTGTAACTACATAACGGTCTTTAGCGTGAGTGAAATAAGCAGTATTGTAAATGGAATACGAGCAGCATTTGCATGGTGTCCACCTTTAGCGATTATTCTAAGTGAGGCGGCTCGACTTGCTTTTGTTGCAGCAGAATCCGCAATCGATGTATCTAATCTTAGGAATGGAAAGAAAGTTCCTCTTATAAAGAAAGCAAAGTCGGGCGAGTGGATATGTAGCCCAAGTGGCATTGTTAACGCACTTGATAGCATGTTATCAAATTCTGCCAATAATAATCAATCAAATGATAGAGGGCTCACATATTCGAATTATATGATGTTCTTCTTCATCGCAAAAGGGTTGTTTAGTTCAGATATGGGAAATCAAATTGCTGAACGCACCGCAGATTTGATTGAGTGGAATGTCATCAACTATAAGAATGGAGTTTTCAGTGATGAGGAGAAAATGACTGATGCATTATCTAACGAGGGACACTTCAAGCTCATTGATATGAAAACTGATTTTAGTTTAACCACAACTGTAGATATGCGAATGTTATTTCTCTCGATGGTGTTTGCACAGAATTTTTCAGACTCAAGAGGGATAGGCATGCCTTCAACAGTTCAAATAGTTACAACAGACCATAGAGGATATTAGCATAAAGGAGCGATGTAACAATGCGTAAAAATGATAGTGGATATATTGTTGTTGAAACTGTTGGAACATTTATTCCATTTCTATTACTTATCATAGCAATATTGAGCCTTGTGAATATAGTAACCTTGCAAGCACGCATTCATAATGCTTTGACACAAACTGCAATGACTTTATCTACATATGGTTATGTATTGCATGCAACAGGAGTTGCAGATGGACTAATAACAGCAGATCAAAAAGGCGAGGCAGCAGCAGAAAGCATTGATGCTGTTATTAGTGGAATTGAATCCCTTTCAAAAGGCACCATTAGCATCGACGATGGGGAAAGAATTCTCTCATCTGCAGAGTTAGCAGTAAGTGATCCAAAAGGAATGATACAAAGCTTTGCAAATTATGGGGTCAGTCAATTGCAAGGATTGGCAGTTGAACAGCTTGTACGCCCTATAATGGGAAGGTACTTAGCAAACGGTACTATGTCGGGCGATGAATATTTGAATAGTGTTATGGTGGTGGATTTTAATTATGATTATACGGATTGCTACTTTGTTGACAAGGACGGTAATGTTAAATTGACCGTACATTATGAGGTTGAATATGTCTTTGGGATAATTCAATTCTCTTTTGGACCGACATTGAGAATAACACAAACAGCCACAACAAAAGCATGGCTGGGTGGAAGCGGAGAGGGTTATAGCAAATGAACATAGATAAAAAGAGATTAGCGCTATACAGTGCCGGGTTAATTATATGCATGGCTACTTGGTTTCTAATAAGGGTGAGCGAGTTGTCAACATTTCACATTCTCAATTTTTCCATACTTATAATCTTTAGCTACGCTGCCATGGTTTTTGATATCAAAACCAAGCGAATCCCCAATTTGCTTGTATTAATAATGATGCTCGGCTGGTTACTGATAATTGTACCCACACTCTTTATAAATACAGAGCATGGAATCAGATTGCTGGCAGACTCAATTTTTGGATTGCTGCTCGCCGGAGGATTATTTCTCTTGGTATACTTCGTCAGTCGAAAAGGCTTAGGCGGAGGTGATGTGAAATTCATGGCCGCTGTAGGTTTATATTTAGGATTTGCCGAGGTGCTCCCAACAATTCTATATGGAACCATTCTCGCAGCCATAACAGGATTGATACTTATATTGCTCAAAAAAATTGATCGTAAAGGAAAAATGCCGCTCGTTCCATTCTTATTCGTCGGCATAATGATTACGCTTCTTGTGGCGTAAGGATATACACATCATCAATGGTGTAGGGAAATTAATCATATGAAAAAGAAAACTCGTATACTTATTGGAATAGGCTTATGTGCTTTGCTCGGTATGGCGTGGATGATTGCAGTCAATTCAAAGTCTACTGCTGAGAAGCAATTAATTTTAATAAATGAAGCTAGAGTGCTTATGGCTGACGACATATATAGTCCGGCTGTGCCTCTACTGGAAGAGGCCGCAGGATATGATGCAGCGCATACACCAACCGCTGAAAGCGAATTGAAAAGAGCTTATCTGGCTCTCATGCATAACAAGGGTTTTTCTCGCAGATACACCAATTTACTCGAAAAGCAGATGAACAGACGTGATCCATCGCCTGATACATTTGTTGAGTTGGCTAATCACTATCTTAGTGTCTCCAAAACTCCAGAAGCACTAGAAGTCATGAGAGCGGGGATAGAAAAAACAGGTAGTTCAGATATTCTTACCTTATATGAAAATTCACGCTATGCGTTTGAGATTAGCCGTGTATCATATGACAATGTGACTATAATATACGACAAAAAAATACAGGTGCAAAATGACGGCAAGTGGGGCATTGCGAATGCCGATGGTACAGTTGTTATTCCTTGTAAATACGACAAAATCAGCACATTCAGCAACGATCGAGCTATCGTGATGAATGGTGCCGCAGCTTTTGCAGTGGACAGGTACGACGACAAAATTGCAATCACTCATGAGAATGTACTTGATATCAGTAATTTTTCTGATAATCGATTGGCACTACGTTTTAGTGATGGTTGGCGTCGCGCATCAGGAGATTTTGAACTTGGTATAAATGTTTTTGAAGATATTGGAATGTATTCAGAAAGGCATCTTGCCGCAAAGGTTGGTGGAAAATGGGGAGTTATCGACTTTCGCAACGGGTGGCTGATTGAGCCTGAGTTCGATGAAATTATACAAGATGAATTGGGACGTTGCTACGCACAGGGGGCTGTGTTTGTACGCGATGGAAATAACGTGTACTTACTTGTTAACGGTGATTTCATAGGTGATATTTATGAGGATGCGTGTCCATTCGGTACAGAGGGTTATGCTGCAGTAAAGATGAATGGCAAATGGGGCTTTATCGATACCAGCGGTGTCGAGGTGATACCATTTGTATATGATGATGCGCTATCATTTGGTCAACATTTGGCAGCGGTAAAGGTTGATGGTTTTTGGGGGTACATAAGTCTCTATGGACATCTTGTTATTAATGCAGAGTTTCTTGAGGCAAAGGGCTTTTCAGGTGGAAATGCACCAGTAAGAACCGATCGAGGTTGGCAATTTATAACATTGATTGAGTATAAGAAAGGTTTAAGTTTATGATGTATGAAATTCAAAGTGTTAATGATTTTTTAACTGGGTCTTCTCTGGTCATAAGAGTACCCGAAAAAGAAATTGATTATAATGCACTACACACTATACAAGCAGATTGCCCAAGTTTCATCGTGCCATTTCACTATAAGGCTGATGGCAAATTTATCGAAATTGTGCACAAAATTGGAACACAATGCAAGTTGCAGTATTTTTCCGGAGAGGTTGCCCCAAACGAGTATTCAGCACTGTGGCAAAGTTTACTCATGCCATTACTTGACTGTAAGGATTGGTTTATGAACCCCTGCTCCTTTGTGCTAAATTCCGACTACCTCTACTATGACAAAACCAAAAATACAATTAGTTATATTTATATTCCCTCGACTAGCATAAACCAAAATTCTGAGGATTTCTATAAAATGGCTGTAGATGTATCTAAAATGATAACAGTTTCTGATGCCGCGTTAGAGAACAAAGTCCTTCGAGCTATCATTAAGGATTTTAATCCTTCAGCGTTTTTGCAAATGCTCAATGATCATACATCAAAGACCGTTGATGCGACCATTGTTAATCCTGTGTATATAACAAACATGCCACAGGAAAAACACGTGCAGCAACTCCTTGACGGAAGAGATTCTGATGAGATGCAAGGTTTTGCGAATCCTTTGCCTTTAAGTGATATTAATGAAGATTTTGATATCCATATTCAACCTGAGATTAAAGCAAAACAAAGAAAAAAAGACAGAGAGTCTGTTGGGCTCAAGATATTTAGCGGGAAAAGCAAAAGCAAAAGAAAAAACATTACGCAGTCGGCATCTTCGCAAGAAGTTTTTGATGAGCCAGAGGCTTCGATTGTACCGTTGTTCACGCTACCTGTGCCTGTAGCGTCGGAACAAGACAACATCATTGAAATAACACAAAATGAAATTATACCAAAACATCCCCAACTCAGATATATTGGTTACGCTAATTTGCCATCGACGATTCAGATTACGATTGATGAGGGTGAAATATTTACAATCGGTCGCTTCGATGCAGCCATTGGAAAGCGGCAGTCAAGCTTTGAGTTCGAAAAGAAAACAAAGGCAGTAAGCAGACGTCATGCTGTAATTGAACGCGATAGTGCGGGTTACAAGATTATTGATTTATCATCAAGTGCAGGCACTTTCATTGATAACAAAAGATTGCCTCCGAATACACCACATGGTTTAGAAAAAGGCTGTCGTGTATCGTTCGGCAACTCAGGTGCAGACTATGTATGGGAAGCAAGTTAGATCTAATTCATATATTAACCGAACCTATCGCATTACGGAAATGCTGGGTTCCGGTGGCAGTTGTGCTGTCTATAAAGCATGGCACAATCGATTACGAAAGTATGTAGTAATAAAAATAGCAGACAGTTGTTCAACAGATGCAATTGCGTGGCATCGCAACGAGGTAGAGGCATTAAAAAATATAAAAAGCATGTATTTGCCTCAAGTAATTGACTTTCTGATTAGCGATGATCAAAGTTTCACAATTATGGAACACATTGAAGGGTTGAGCTTTGACAAGCTGCTGAAGTGTGGACATAAGTTCACAGAAGTACAGATATTAAAGTGGTACATGCAATTAGCACTGGCTCTGACTACCATCCACAAGCATGATGTTTCTCATCGCGACATTAAGCCTGCAAATATAATTCTTACAACAAATGATGATATTTGCTTGATTGACTTTAATTCCGCTTTTGTAATTGGAAACAATACCGGTATAGCAAGCCGCAGCATGGGGTATGCATCACCGGAACAGTACGAATATTTTATGGCATGCAGAAGTGCTACAACAAACTCTCAAGGTAGTCACAATGTATATGATGTTGATTGGAAATTATCCGATATTTTCAGTCTTGGAGCAACAATCTACCACCTTCTCACAGGAGAGCGTCTATTGACTGAATCCGAGGACATCACAGATTTTTCTAACCTAAAAGGATTCAACAAAAGGTTAATATCCATTATTATGCAATCCACAAAAGCAACACCTTCTCAACGCTTTGCATCAGCAGAAGAGCTTTACAATGCGCTTCGGTTGGTTGAATGACAGAGTGGTTTGGAAAAGGACTGTGGTAAAAATGATTTCAACTTCAATCATTTTACCGCAGTCCCTCTTGCATTTCGCTTTTATTACCTACTATCTCTTAACTCGAGCAGTTTTTGTTTCAGCTCGCCTTCTATACGTCCGAGTTCAACTTCGGCGGCAGCGCGACGTTGTGAACCTTCAGTTTGAATTGAGCGAACATCTTCGAGTGTATCTATGAGCATACGGTTTGTATTGACAAGAGTTTCTATATCGACTATGCCACGCTCAGACTCTTTTGTGATTTCAACAGTACCGGTTTTGAGCATTTCAGCATTTTTGGTTAGCAGCTCATTTGTCATATTCGTAACAGCACGCTGGGCTTCCATAGCTTGCTGTGCATTGTGCATGCCAAGTGCAAGAACCATTTGACTTTTCCAAAGAGGAATTGTGTTTACAATCGATGTTTGGATTTTTTCAACCATCAGTACATCATTGTTTTGTACAAGACGAATTTGTGGAGCCATTTGAATGGATATCATACGTGTTAGCTCTAAGTCGTGTAGCTTCTTTTCAAAGCGATTAATCATGTTTGCATAATCATTTGCAGCTTGTGCATCCTCCGGTTGCCCTGATTCTTGTGCTCTTGCATGAAGTTCCGGCAAAGTAACATTTTTGCATTCTTCGAGTTTTTGCTTTCCGGCAAGGATGTACATTGTCAATTCCTTGAAATAAGCTTGGTTTACATCGTACATTTTATCGAGCATTGCTGCATCTTTGAGCAATACCACTTGGTGTTTTTCTAGCATTTCAGATATTTTGTCAACATTTACGGAAACCTTTGAATATTCGGCTTTCATCGTGGCGATTCTATTTCGAACCTTTCTTTTAAGTCCTAAGAAACCACCTTTTTCCTCGCCGCCCGAATTAAAGCCTCTAAGCTCAACAACCAGCCCTGACAACATTTGCCCAACCTCGCCCATATCCTTGGAGCGAACACTCTTTAATGTATTTTCCGAAAAGTTGGCGATATTACGTTGAGATGCTGCTCCGTATGTCAGAACCGCATTTGTGTTTGTAATATCAATTTTGTCCGCGAAGTCTTTAACCTGCTTTTGCTCCTCATCACTTAATTGACTGATATCAAGCGTGTTTGCTGCGGGTTCGTCCTTGCTTAGTTCAAGTGCGTTTGCTGCAGGAATAGCAACTGCTGTCGAGCTGGCCTCACTATCCGGATCCAGGGTTAATGTTGGCACATACTCCATTGCGTTCATTTCTGACATAATTATATTTGTTCCTTTCACTTTAGTTGTGACGCGCTCGAAAAACGCGCTTAATTTGAACTCAAAAGGCTATTAAATCTATTTCCCTTGATTATTATACTACTTTACGGTATTATTAGCAAGGAGCTTGCTCTTAGTAAAGTCTTAAAGGAATTCATAATCATGGCTAAAGTTGCACCATCAATCTTAGCAGCGGATTTTGCGAAACTAGGATGCGAAATTGAATGTGTAAGCTCCGCAGACTATTTGCATTTTGATGTTATGGATGGTAATTTTGTGCCGAACATTTCATTTGGTTTTCCGGTACTTGAGTCCGTTCGTAAGATTACAGATATGCCACTAGATGTCCATCTTATGATTGACTCGCCCTCGCGCTATGTTTCCGAGTTTGCAAAAGCGGGTGGCGATATTGTCACGTTTCATGTAGAAGCCGAAAGCTCCGATAAAATACATAAAGCTATTAATGATCTTCATAAATTAGGAAAAAGAGCAGGACTTTCTGTAAAACCGGCAACTCCGGCAGAAGTAATTTTACCATATATCGATTCACTGGATATTATTTTGGTTATGACTGTCGAACCCGGATATGGTGGACAGAAGTTTATAAACGAAATGCTTCCAAAAATATCAAATGTACGCAGGATTATTGACAGCCGTAAGGTTATGTGCGAATTAGAAGTTGACGGCGGCATAAACTTTGAAACCGCAAAACTATGCGTGAATGCAGGTGCTGATATACTTGTTGCAGGCAGTGATGTATTTCGCGCAAAAAACAAAGATGAATATATTTCAAAATTACATCAACTTGTACGATGAGTTATATTATCTGTATGCATAATGAAAGGAACATCCGACATTAATGAATTATTTTCCCTCAGCACTTGAAAATCTAATAGATAAATTTGCGACATTACCGGGAATTGGACGCAAAACTGCTCAAAGGCTGGCATTTTTTATGATTTCATTAAGTGACGAAGAGGCCATATCTTTCGCCGATGCAATAACCGAGGCTAAAGAAAATGTCGAATGCTGCACTGTTTGCTTAAACCTCACTGATGGCGAACTTTGCGTTGTTTGCCGTGACACTCGACGTGACCCAAGCATTGTTTGCGTTGTTCCTGACCCCAAAGGTGTACTCGCAATCGAGCGAGCACACGAATATGGTGGCAGATACCATGTTCTTCATGGTGTAATATCGCCCATGAACAATATCGGACCCGATGATATTAAAATAAAAGAGCTTATAGCTCGTGTTTCTGATGGTAGTGTAGAGGAAGTCATTATGGCAACAAACCCTGATACCGAAGGAGAAACAACAGCAAGGTACATCTCTCGTTTACTTCATCCATTTGGCGTGAAAGTTACGCGTCTGGCCTATGGGATACCCGTTGGCGGAAGTTTAGAATTTGTTGATGACGCAACATTAATGCGTGCACTTGAAGGCAGATTAGAAATGTAAACAAAGGGAAGTATTCCATTTTTGAAAATGGAACACTAGTTTATGAACCCTTCAAAATCATAAACACAACAATTTAATTAAAGGAGAAATAATAAACAAATGGCTGAAAAATTAAAAATCTTTTCACTTGGCGGTTTGAATGAAATCGGCAAGAATCTCACCGTATATGAATACGGTGCAGATATTATTATCGTTGACTGCGGGCTGGGATTCCCCGACGATGATATGTATGGTGTTGATATTGTAATACCCGATGTTACGTATCTCATACAAAACAAATCTAAAATCCGCGGAATAGTTTTAACACATGGACATGAGGATCATATCGGTGCGTTACCATATGTTATGCGCGAAATAAATGCACCTATATATGCTACAGCACTAACAGCAGGTCTAATACAAATCAAGCTTGCTGAACATGGACTTCTCGAAAATGCAACTTTGGAAGTGAAGAAACCGGGTGAAATTATTAAACTTGGATGTTTCAAAATTGAAATGATTCATGTTAACCATAGTATCCATGATGCTGTTGCACTTGCAATAAAAACACCACACGGCATGGTCATACATACCGGAGATTTCAAAGTGGATACGACTCCTGTTTCCGGAGACATGATAGACTTGGCTCGATTTGGCGAGCTTGGAAAACGTGGAGTGCTTGCATTGCTTTCTGACTCTACGAACGTAGAAAAGCAGGGCTATTCAACATCTGAAAGCAAGATCGGTCAGCGTTTTGAGGAACTATTTAATGGATGCACACAAAGAATCATTGTAACTACATTTGCATCAAATGTACACAGAGTCCAACAGGTCATAGACTGCGCCGTTAAATACGGTAGACGTGTTGCGATAACCGGTAGAAGCATGGAAAATGTTCTGCGTGTTTCTACAGAACTTGGGTGTGTTACTATTCCTGATGGTATTTTGATGGATCTAAACAAAATAGTCGACATGCCACCTGATAAAACCGTAATCATAACAACCGGAAGCCAGGGTGAGCCAATGAGCGCTTTATACAGAATGGCATTTTCGGGGCATAGACAAGTTGAAATAAAAGCGGGCGATAGAGTAATTATATCTGCATCTGCGGTACCCGGTAATGAAAAAACTGTCAGCAGAGTAATTGATGAGCTGTTTCGCCGCGGTGCAGAAGTAATCTACGATAAAGTCTCTGAACTTCATGTATCCGGCCATGCATACCAAGAAGAGTTAAAAATGATGATCGCCCTGACCAAACCAAAATTCTTTATACCGGTACATGGTGAACATAGGCATCTATGTAACCATGCAAAACTCGCAATGCAAATGGGTATAAGGTCATCGAAGATAATTATTGCTGATATTGGACAAGTTATAGAATTCACAAGCAAAAGTGTTACAAAGAGAGGGTCTGTACCACATGGCAAGGTATTGGTCGATGGCACAGGTGTTGGCGATGTTGCATCTGTCGTACTACGGGACAGGAAGCACCTAGCCAGCGATGGCATGCTCGTTGTTATTGTAAATCTTTCGAGTGAAGATGGAAGCCTAATAACTGAACCTGACATTATTACTCGTGGTTTTGTATACGTAAAAGAGTCTGAGGAGCTAATTCAGGAACTCAAAAATATCGTTATGAACACCATCGACAACTATGTTAGCGATAAGATGACAGGGCTGTCATCGCTACAAAGAGCAATAAGACAGGATTTGTCAGCGCACTTATACGCAAAGACAAAACGCAAGCCAATGATACTCCCTGCTATAACGGAGATATAATTTGTAGAGTTTAGGGGCTAGGGTTTAGGGGTTAGCAATGATTATTTTAGCTATTGAAACATCATGTGATGAGACTGCTGTTGCAATAATGCAAAATGGACGCAACGTGCTTTCTAGTGAGTTGTTTTCTCAATCGGATATGCATGCGTTATATGGTGGTGTCGTACCGGAAATCGCATCACGGAATCACGCTGCAGTTATAGGGAGACTGTCTGAGCTGGCTTTGAAAAATGCAGGCATTTCAAAAAATGAAATTGATGCTGTTGCTGTGACTTATGCGCCAGGATTAATTGGCGCTCTTCTTGTTGGTGTTAATTATGCAAAAGGATTGGCTGTGGCTCTCGACGTTCCGTTAGTTCCTGTTCATCACATCAGAGGTCATATTGCCGCGAACTACATTGCTTTTCCGGAATTGAAGCCACCATTTTTATCTCTCATCGTTTCCGGTGGGAATTCGCTCATTGTTGATGTTCGTGACTATACAGATATAGCTATTGTTGGTCGCTCACATGATGATGCTGCCGGTGAATGTTTTGATAAAGTCGCACGACTTCTCGGTCTCGGCTATCCCGGAGGTCCCGCACTTGATAAGCTTGCACAAGAATTTGTTGTGCAAGATACTGATGAGCCAAACTACGTTTTACCGCGCCCGGGAATTAATGGGCGTCCTTACGATATGTCTTTTTCCGGTTTGAAAACCGCTGTTATTAACATCGTTCATAATGCGGAACAAAAGAATCATGCACTCAATGAGCCGGCTCTTGCCGCATCATTTACACAAGCTGTAAGCGATATACTCGTTCCGCGAGTCATGACCGCTGCAGCGGAGCTAGGACGCAGTAACGTCGCAATCGCTGGCGGTGTTGCTGCTAACTCTCGTATACGTGCAGATTTTGTATGTGCTGCTGAAGCCGAAGGTCTCACATTGTTCATTCCACCCCTCAATCTTTGTGGGGACAATGCTGCAATGATAGGTTGTCAAGGATATTATGAATATCTCACGGGAGTTCGTGCAGGAATGAATCTCGATGCCTACGCAACAATGGATGTTGGGTGAAATGGAGAATTGAGAATTGAGAATTAAGAATAGTATAATCAAAACTGAAAACTTGGAATTTTCGTATGCCTCAATGGAAGATACCGAGCCGACGCAGGTTATAAAAGACCTTAGTCTTACAATCGAGAGAGGTACCTTTGTTGCTGTTCTTGGCCATAATGGTTCTGGAAAAACCACGCTTGCAAAGCACTTCAATGCAATTTTGCTTCCTAGTGGCGGGCGTGTTTTTGTTGAGGATATGGATACAGCCAATGATGATCTACTTATAGAAATTCGCCGACGTGTGGGAATGGTTTTTCAAAATCCGGATAATCAGATTGTTGCAACAATTGTTGAAGAAGATGTTGCATTTGCTCCCGAGAATCTTGGATACCCATCCGAAGAGATTAGGCGTCGAGTTGACGAAGCGCTAAAAATCGTTGGAATGTATGAGTATCGCAAACATGCTCCACACCTTCTTTCCGGAGGACAAAAACAACGAATCGCTATTGCAGGCGTGCTGGCTATGAAGCCCAAATGTATAGTATTTGACGAACCAACTGCAATGCTCGATCCAATGGGTAGAGAGCGTATCATTGAAATAATGCGTGATCTGCGTGATAATCATGGTGTTACAGTTATTCTTATTACGCATCATATGGACGAAGCTATTAATGCGGACAGATTAATTGTCATGTCTGATGGTGAAATTCTCATGGACGGCGCTCCGCGTGATGTTTTTCGTGATATTGACACCCTGCGCAACACAGGTCTGGATATTCCGGAAACAGCTCTACTATTACATGAATTACGCGATGATGGTTTTGATTTGCCACTTGATGTTCTGTCAGTCGAAGAATGTGCAGACGCAATATTTGCTGCATTTGCATAACAAAAGGAAGTATAAACATTGCCTATTATAAAAACTGAGAATTTAACACATACATACAGTATCGGCACGCCTTTTGAGCGTGTCGCTGTCCGTGATGTCAACTTCTCAATTGAAAAAGGCGAATATATCGGCATTATTGGCGCAACAGGGTCCGGAAAATCTACGTTTCTGCAACATCTCAATGGTCTCCTAAAGCCGACTTCCGGAAGTGTGCTTTTTGACAATGTTGATATCCACGAATCAAAGAAGCATACAAGAGAGACCCGTTTTAAGGTTGGGCTCGTTTTCCAGTATCCCGAATATCAATTGTTTGAATCGACTGTTTTTGAAGATATTGCGTTTGGTCCGAAAAATATGGGGTTGCCAGAGGATGAAATTCGCGAGCGTGTACACGAAGCAGCCGGTTTTGTCGGTCTTGATGATTCATTCATGGAAAAATCGCCCTTCGGACTTTCGGGCGGAGAAAAGCGACGTGCTGCGATTGCGGGCGTTATTGCCATGCGCCCTGAAGTACTTATTCTTGACGAACCTACAGCAGGGCTTGATCCACAAGGTCAGGCTGAAATTATTCGCAACATCCGTAATTATAAAGAGTCTCAAAATGCGACAATCATCTTAGTAACACACAACATGGAAGAGATTGCACGCAATGTAGATAGAATTTTCGTACTCAGCAAAGGAACTGTTATCATGAACGGATCTCCGGCGGAAGTCTTTTCAGAGTCAACCAAGCTCAGAGAATTGGGTCTCGCTGCACCAAAAGCTGCGGTTATTGCATCACGCCTCAGAGAACTTGGTTTACCTGTTGAGAAAGACGTTTATACTATTTCTCATTTACGCAAAGCCATAGTTGAATTACGAGAGGGGGGGGTACAATCATGCTTAAAGACATTACTTTAGGTCAATTCTTCCCCGGCGATACAATTGTCCATAGACTCGACCCTCGCACAAAGCTTCTTCTCATGATTACATATATAACATCGTTATTCCTGGCTAGTGGATTTATTGAGTTTGCATTTTTATTAGTTATACTTCTTGTGTGCCTCACTCTATCTAAAATAAAGCCAAAAGCAGTATTTCGTGGTCTTAAACCGGTTTTTATAATCATCTGCTTTACTGTTATATTGAATATATTCTTTGTACCCGGCGAAACAATTTTATTCCAATACCGTGCAATCGTCATTACACAAGAAGGTCTTATAAATGCAGCACTGATGGCATTGCGTTTTATGATGTTAATAATCAGCACCTTTTTACTCACTTACACAACATCCCCAATAACATTGACCGATGGACTTGAGCGTATGCTCAATCCTCTTAAGAAAATCCGATTGCCTGTCCATGAATTTGCGATGATGATGAGTATCGCCTTACGCATGATTCCGACTTTCATTGAAGAAACCGATAAAATAATGAGTGCACAAAAATCACGGGGTGCAGATTTTGAAACAGGTGGTTTGCTAAAGAGAGCCAAAGCCATTTTACCGCTCATTATCCCTCTTTTTATAAGCGCTTTTCGCCGTGCTGAAGAATTGGCTACAGCTATGGAAAGCCGTTGCTACAATGGTGGAGAGGGCAGAACAAAAATGAATGTGCTACGCTTTTCTACCAAGGATATTGTTGCGTTTTTATGTGGCGCACTTGTTGTCACCGCTGTTGTGTTTCTGAGGCATTATTTACAAAATGGAGCAACCGTATGAGCATAAAAAATATTGCAATGCGCATAATGTATGATGGTTCTAATTATCACGGCTGGCAAGTCCAAAAGTCAGAAGTTACAGTTGCGGGAACGATTGAGACTGCACTTTCACGACTATGCGAGCAGCCTGTCAGAATACAAGGCTGCGGCAGAACAGATGCCGGAGTCCATGCGGAACTATATTGCGCAAACTTTAAATCATCAACAAATATACCCGTTGACAGATTGCCACTTGCAGTAAATTCCTTGCTTCCATCAGACATCTCCATACAAATGGCAATGCAAGTTCCTGATGATTTTGATTCGACTCTCTCGTGTGTGAAAAAAGAATATACCTATAGAATATACAACTCACGTATACGCAATCCCTTCTATGCCAATAGAGCATATTTTTATCCGCAAAATATCAACGTTGACGCAATAAAGAAGGCTGCAAGGCACTTTGTTGGAACACATGATTTTGCCGCAGTACGCTCAGTGGGTACCGAAACAAAGACCACCGTAAGAACTGTTTTTTGGTATGATGTAGAGGAAAATGGATGTTTTCTTGAATTTCGTGCTTGTGCTGATGGATTCTTATATAATATGGCAAGAGCTATGGTTGGTACGTTACTCTACGTTTCAGAAGGCAAAATTTCACCTGATGAACTGCCCACATTATTGACAAAAAAAGACCGTCGCCTAGCCGGTCCTACTGTACCTCCGGACGGTTTGTACATGACTAAAATATGGTACAATGGCGATGTCGGGAATATGTTTACGTAAAATTCATTTCATTTTATGCAATTTCATGATATAATTACTAATTGCGATTAGAGGTATTTGCTCACGAGGGAATGGTCATACATATATGAGAAGCAAAAATACTCCGAAAACCAAAACTCGAATGATTATTCGTTTTGTAACGTTACTTGTTTCACTAGCAATTTTTGCCATTGTCGCAGTTTCTTTGATACAAGGTCCGGCGTGGATTATTAACCTGTTCACACCGCAGTATTCAGAAATATCTGTTGACGAGTTTAATTTTGATGTAGGGCGTTCTCGTATCTTTACAAAAATGGACACTTCGGTCGCTGCTGCAGGCACACTCGGAATAAGTGTTCATGATTTTGGCGGTCGTGAGACTCTTAGAGATTCATTTCGGATGGTGCAACCTGCAATCAATAGTAATGGCAATCGCAGTATTGCATTTGATATTGGCGGTTCTGCTGTGCGCGTATTTAGCGAAACGCAGATTCTTTCATCCATCGAAGCCTATGGATCTGTCGTTTCTGCCACAATTAATCAAAATGGTTGGTTCTGCATTGTCACTCAAGAAAGCGCAGGTATTAGAGGTGCTGTCACAGTATACAACAATGCAGGGCACGAAGTATATAGAGTAAATTTGGGAACCGGCTTTGCCCTGTCCGCGGTGCTCTCTCCCAACAATACGAGCCTGGCCATCCTAAACTTTTCAGAAGCAGGCAGTAAAATCAACTTTTATCACGGTATTGACGAAGATAAAAGTGAACCTGATTTTATTTTTGACATATACGGTGGGTTAATTATTGATATAATATATCTTTCCAATGGTGATTTACTTGTTGTTTCTACAGACTCTTTGTTTGTTATCGACAACTCTGGAAATGCAACTATGCTCTATTCGTTCTTGGGCGAGCGCCTTGGAGGTTTCACGCACCACGACAATTTCGTTGCTTTACACCTATATAATTATGGAATCGGTCTACAAGGCAGACTCGTAACTTTACATACAAATGGTCGTATTTTGGGGGAGCTGGCTATAGACCGTGAGATTTTATCCATGTCATCAGTTAATAATTTCCTGGTTATTTTATTAAGTGAAGGGGTTACGTTTTTTAACAGAGAGCTCGAGGCTTTCTCTGCATCTGACGACAGCCTCTCTGCTGCAGGGGCAAGTCGGGTACTCGCAATAAGTAGCGATGTAGTCCTTGCGACAAACGATAACACCGCAGTTGTAATCCACAGATAGGAGGACACTAGATATTGCTTACTCTTTTAATAGATTTAGCTATTATTGGAACTGTTGCATTTTGTGCATGGCGCGGATTTAAAAATGGACTTATTCGCGGAGTGTTCGGCATTGTTACACTTTTACTATCCCTATTTATTGCTAATGCAGCAGCTCATGCATATTCAGACGAAGCGAAAGAAATAATTTCTCCATTTGTTAGCGGAAGGATAGAGTCTGCCGTTTTAGAAATGGCAGAAGATGGCATTGAATACCAGATTCTTGCTCACGATCACAATATTGACGAAGCAGATTTCGGAGTAGCTTATATGGCCTTACGTTATATAGGTTTGCCTGAAGCTGCCGCTGTTCGCGTTGCTGAACGCTCACTTGAAACCGATGATTATGATCAAAACGTCTCTTTCGCAGATGTTGTTGCCGACAGGCTTTCCGGAACTTTATCATATGTAGCGGTATTCACAGTCGCTTTTCTTCTGATTGCAATTGTTTTTGCAGTTATTGGCAATCTAATCGGCTTCGTCTTTGCATTGCCGGGATTTCGGATTGTCGATATGATTGCAGGCTCTGCGTTGGGTCTGTTTAAAGGTCTTATAATCATCTACGCTGTCGCTGTAGTATTACGATATTTCGGATTGGTCATGTTATCAACGATTGAAGACACAGTCATATTAAGGCACATTATTAATAATAATCCTATCGCTGATATACTCGGAATATAATACGGAAATGAAGTCTCTCCCAAAATCGGAGGACACGGTGCAGTAATAGTGCACCTATATTGCACAAAATTTACCAAAGGAATGATCATTTAATATGCAACCAACAATCTGTTCAAGATGTAAAAGAAATCCCGCTGTAATCTTTATTACAAAAATTGAAAATGGACAATCTACCAATGAGGGAATATGTCTAAAATGTGCTCGTGAGCTAAACATTAAGCCTGTTGAGGATATCATCAAAAAAATGGGGCTGTCCGATGAAGATTTGGAAAGCCTCACCGATGAAATGATGGATGCCATGGGCGGCATTGAAGGCATGACCGAAGGTTCTGATGAATTAGAAGATAATACCGAAGACGGCAAAACTGCAACGTTTCCGTTTTTAAGCAGACTCTTCGGCGGACCTGACGATTCCCCACCCCGCGATCCTTCGAGACCGGGACGTGATCCAAAGGAAAACGGCAATGCACCAAAAGGACGCGGGAGCAAAAGGCGTAAATACTTGGAGAGCTATTGCATCTCACTTTCTGCAAAAGCCGCGGATAACAAGCTCGACAAAATTATTGGACGTGAAGTTGAAACCGAGCGTGTAGTTCAAATTCTTAATCGCAGACAAAAAAACAACCCCTGCCTCATCGGAGAGCCGGGCGTTGGTAAAACAGCAATCGCTGAGGGTCTTGCTCTGCGAATTCATAATGAGAATGTTCCATACAAACTTCGTAACAAAGAAGTTTATTTACTCGACTTAACTGCACTCGTGGCAGGCACACAATTCCGAGGACAATTCGAGAGTCGAATGAAAGGTCTTGTCGAAGAAATTAAAAACAATGGTAATATTATACTCGTAATCGATGAGGTACATAGCCTTGTTGGAGCGGGTGATGCAGAAGGCTCAATGAATGCAGCAAACATTCTTAAGCCTGCACTTTCTCGTGGAGAAATTCAGGTCATCGGAGCAACAACATTTAACGAGTATAGAAAACATATCGAAAAAGACGCAGCACTAGAACGAAGGTTCCAGCCTGTTGTTGTGGCTGAACCATCAATAAGTGAGTCTGTAGAAATAATCATCGGTATAAAAGGTTATTATGAAGCATTTCATGGTGTCTCTGTATCCAATGACATCGCAAGACAAGCTGTAGCCCTATCTGAGAGATATATTACTGATAGGTTTTTGCCGGATAAAGCTATCGACCTGATTGACGAAGCTTGTTCTGATATGAACTTAAAAAGTGAACTTATAGCACGTAAGGATGCAATAAAAAAAGAAAGAGCTGATTTGCAAAAAGAACGAGACATGATTCTTGCAGAACCCGGCTCTGATAACGATTTTGAAAGGCTTGCAGAAATACGAAGCTTAGATTTCCGCCTAGTTGACGAGCTTGAAGAGCTCGAAAATCAAGGTGATCCCGTGCTTACCATCGACAACCTGGCTCGAGTAATAGAGTTGTGGACTAAAGTTCCTGCCTCAAGTATACGCGAGGATGAATATAAACGACTTGCCGAGCTTGATAAGCGTCTAAAAAGCAATATTATCGGACAAGATGAAGCTATTGACAGCGTCTGTGCTGCAATAAGACGTAATCGTGTAGGTATCTCCTCGAAGAGAAAGCCTGTATCTTTCATTTTCATTGGTTCAACCGGTATCGGCAAGACCGAACTTGTAAAGCGTCTCGCTTCAGACCTTTTTGATTCGCCTGAGTCGCTTATTCGTTTGGATATGTCGGAATTTATGGAAAAGCATGCGGTATCGCGAATTATTGGCTCACCGCCCGGCTATGTTGGGTACGATGAAGCAGGTCAGCTAACAGAGAAAATCCGTCGCAAGCCGTATAGCGTTGTCCTTTTCGACGAAATTGAAAAAGCACATCCAGACGTTATGAATATACTTTTGCAAATCTTAGATGATGGACATATAACAGATGCTCATGGCAGAAACATTAACTTTGAGAACACCGTAATAATAATGACAACAAATGCTGGTAGCGATAAAAAAGACGGTGCCGTCGGCTTCAACCGCTCTGCAGATGAACAAGGCAAAGAAAAGGCTGAAAAGGCATTAAAAGATTTCCTTCGCCCGGAATTCATAAATCGTGTTGATGAGGTTGTTTACTTCAACCATTTATCAGAAGATGATCTTAGAAAAATCGCCGGTCTCATGCTTAATGAACTGCGTGATGCAATTGCAGAGAAACCAATCGAGCTGACATATGATGACAACTTACTAGACTACCTGGTCAAAAAGTCGTACTCGCAATCATATGGTGCAAGAAACCTTCGAAGAACCATACAAAAAGAAATTGAGGATAGAATCGCATCAGAAATCATTGCAAACTACGAGCGCCTGATAACAAGTGTAAGCTTGCATGTCAATAATGACAACATAGAAATCAAAGCACATTAGTAAAATGTGCCGCATAAGCATCCGCCTCATCATAGCGGTATGTTCCGAATTTTTCGCTAGAACGGGTCTTATCGCCCTAATATGATATGTGTTCGCCGCAAGGCGAACAAGTGGCGTTAGCCACAGGCGTGAAACGCCTCATTGAAATATCAACGAAGTTACATACGCGAAAAATCAGGGACATACCGCTTGATTCCGGCTATATCGTACCTACTATTGACGCAATGCTTTTAGCCTACGCATTTTTAGTGCAAGTTGCTCATAATCATTTACATCGGTCAATTCTTTTTTCACAATATAATCTCGTTCTTGCTTTTCAATATTATCAAATAGTAGGTCTTCTTGTGGGATTAAACAAAGGATTTCTACAATTTCTTCATCGAGCTGTGTTCCTGCAGCATCTTTCACTATTTGCATCACATCATCATAACTTTTTTTCTTTCTATATACCCTGTCGGTACAAAGTGCTGATAGGGTGTCTGCTACTGCGATGATTTTTGACTCAATAGGTATGCAATCAGATTTAACATTGAAGTAGCCCTCTCCGTCAACTCTCTCATGATGATGATATACAATTTCTCCTAAAAGGTCATCGCCTGTTGGTTTTAGGATAATCTTTCCAAGTTCGGCATGCTTTTTCAACATGTCTCGCTCTTGCATCGTAAGCTCACCGACTTTGTTAAGAATATTATCAGGAACTCCGATTTTACCAATATCATGTAAGGTTGCAGCTTCTAGCAATCTCCATTTACAAATTTTGTGTTTTTGGGCTTTTGGCAATTTTTCGTAAATTAGTTCAGCGACTCTTGCAACATGGTCAGAATGGCTGCGAGTATATGGGTCTTTAGCGTCAACGATGTTGGCAAGTAGTTTGTAGTGGCTCGTTCTTTTTCTTTGAAAAACAAGCCATCTGTAATATGAAGCCATTCCATAAAGTAGAGTAAGGCTTGCAATTGACACTAAGAGAATACAAGAAAATTTCATTGGTACACCTCCGGATTTATGTTGCATACGTGCTTTCTATCTTCTTGCATTATCGCTCTTTTTCTGTTTTCGTGCCACACCCATATGGGTAAAATTTCCGCTTTATTACAACTTATAAAAACACGGAGCACATCATTTCTGATATGCTCCGCATTTGATATGTTTGCTATTTACTGTGCTATTTCATTTTTCAACAATAATCCTTATTCTTCCGTTATTCTGATTGCATCACGGTTAATGTTGAGGATTCCCGGGCTATGCACAGTTACAATTCCGTATTCTTCTATGCAGAAAAACACACCTGCTCGTATATTAACTCTAGCCGTATCGTTTATTATGATTTCTCCGGCACTTGTAAATGTCGAGCCGCTTACATTCTCCACCCAACCATAAACTATAAGCTCGCCTCCGTACGCAATGGTTATTTTCGAACCGACGCCTTGATTATTAAGTCTGCCGCCTGCAGCTATTATCAATGTGCCTTCAACTATAAGCTCTGCGCCACGATGTATATTTAGCGCGGTTTCTACAGTCAAAGTGCGTCCCGCAGGAATTGTAAACGAGCCATGGTTTGCAAATATACCAAGATTGCCACGTGTATTGAGTACTGCATCCCTTGTTTGCAGTTGCGCAAGAAGGTTGTTCGGATTTGATCCGGTAAACTCGACTGGTGGCAAAGCTTCAGGCTCGAGACTTGCAATTGCTTCAATTATTGCTGTCGCAGCACTATTTATGGCTTGCTGAGTTGCATTCACATTGTTGTAAACTTCATAACCTGCTGCAACCGCTGATGCAAGAACTGCCCATGATTCTGCTGTATAATTTGCTGCATCAAGTAACGCTGCTGCATCAAGTGCTGCTTTCAGCTCAGTTCTGTCAACAACCGCTATTGCATCACCATAGAATCTAGCTTCTAATTGCTTATCTTCTCTGATAACGAATGAGTGAATCAAAGCTGTAGATACAGGCTCTGCATTTGCCGGCGCACCTGCATGGAACCATCCGAGGAACTCGGCATTTCCACTTGCAGTCGCTTGAACAGTTGCCCAGCTCGGACTTGCTACACGCGTAGCTGTTCTGTCTCCCGGAGCAAACGGTGATGTGATAACTGCGCTGCCACTCGCAGTAGCAGAAACATCAAGCCCTACAGACCAGTTTGTGTTCTCAGAACGCCACTGTGTTTCTGCAAAGAGTGAGTAACGTAGGTTAACCAGACCCATTGATTCCCAGTCAGCAGATGAGCGAGTAAACTCGTTATCAAATACTACTTCTGTGCCATCCCACAACAAAGCGCGTGGGTAGTTGATGAAGGTCATGCCCATTTCATTACCAAAGTTGTTGCCTGGCCATGGGAAACCGTCTCCACCGTTGGCTCCTCTGGCATTCCACACAAAGTTTGACCCGATTACATTATATATGCCATCTTGTGTAATCGGTTGGTTGGTTGCTGTGATGTACCAGGTGTTACCAACACGGTGTACACCGGTATTGTATGAGCCCATCATGCCCGGACGATCACGGTTGACTAACCTGATAAGATCGCGACCATACATTTCAAACAGCAGTATGATGTTGTTGAACGGCATAGTGACTTGGAAGTCACGCATAGTGGCACCATCATCAGCGTCACGTGGCCAAAGTCCGGTGTTTCTCCATCCACCTGTGTTCGTTACCGCAACCCAATCGTTTTGATCAGTCGCTCTGTTTACATAGTCAACAAGCAAACGTGTTATCCATGTATCACGCCCTGTTCTATCGTCAAAGTACACTCCGATAGGACCTGCTTCAACATCAAGTATTTGTGATGCAATTGCTTCCCAGTAGTCAACAATTGCTTCCACTTCCTCGAAGCGCCAGCGTACAGATTCAAATGCAGCAAGATTCTCTGCTTCACTCGCAAAGCCTGCCGTTGTTCTAGTGACAACTACGCCCTCATCTTGATCAGCAGCAGCGCGCCCAAAGTCACGAGCTGCGTTTACAGGGGTAAGCCAGCCTGTTACTTCATCGAGCTCGCCATCTTCACAAAAATAGAATGATAAGCGTCCAAATGAGTTGCCATGCTGACCTGATTCGATAATCGGAACACCATTGCGTACACGATTGATGCGCCCATGAGAGTGTCCACCTATCAGGGCATCGACATCAAAGTAGTCTGCCAGATAGTTCATTGTTGCGTGGTTTCCACCGATGTGGGTAAGCCCAACAACGGCATCTACCTCATAATATTCGCGCAGACGTTCGATGATTTCGTGGATAGCATCACTATATGCTTGAGGTTGACCCGGACCAGGCATACGGATATCAAAGTTTGGTAAGCCACCTGATACCAGACCTCGCATATTGGGGTTCGATAGCCCAAATACGCCCAATACAACACCGTCTTCAAACTCGATTACGTCATACGGTTTTGCAAAAGCAGGGCGCTGACCTGCATTTGGTTGACCTTCAGCGTAGAAGAAGCATGCTGACATTAAGTAAAAATCATAATCTTGTCCAAGTGTGTAGGTACGCTCTTGTCCAAAGCTGAATTCATGGTTACCAAGTGCAATATGGCTTACACCCATGTTTTCAAATACTCTAGCTACATTTGTACCTTGGATTATACTGAGATTTGATGCGGCACCTCCGTGGAAGTCATCGCCGGCACCAAAGATAAGTACATTGTCTGGATTTGGATTTTCCTGACGTAGCCACTCTGCATATGCTGCCCAACGTGCTGCACCAGGTTCACCACCAACGAAAGTGCGTGATGGTGGGTCGACGCGTCCGTGGAAGTCATTGAACGCAAGAATGTCTACACGGATGCCATCATCAGGCTCTACTGTCGTTGGAACATACGGCACAATTGTGTGATTGCGAAGTTGAACCTCTGTTCTTGCATTCCAGTAATGAACATAAGCACTCTCGATAATTACCCAGTCTCCTGCATTAAATCCTGCGGGAATCGGGTTGAGAATC